>OBGU01000008.1_pt1 | contig 6667 bp, 5 predicted proteins | sample 1502391 | NCBI WGS metagenome assembly OBGU01 (sample SAMN02324088, study PRJEB22366) | soil metagenome | biome: mixedwood plains | place: Canada | collected 2009-09 | reverse complement strand
GCTTCTCAGCCAGAACATACGAAAGGTTTTTCTGTGCAGCTAACTGTTGTGCGCTTAAAGGCATTACTTATCTTCCTTTTTCTTTTTATTCCTCCTTAGTATGCCACCAGGAAGTGTGATTACGGTTGCAAAAACGGCAAATTGCTTGTTTTATGGCACATTAACGGGGCTTTTGCTGAAAAAATGCGCGGTCAGAAAATTATTTTAAATTTCCTCTTGTCAGGCCGGAATAACTCCCTATAATGCGCCACCACTGACACGGAACAACGGCAAACACGCCGCCGGGTCAGCGGGGTTCTCCTGAGAACTCCGGCAGAGAAAGCAAAAATAAATGCTTGACTCTGTAGCGGGAAGGCGTATTATGCACACCCCGCGCCGCTGAGAAAAAGCGAAGCGGCACTGCTCTTTAACAATTTATCAGACAATCTGTGTGGGCACTCGAAGATACGGATTCTTAACGTCGCAAGACGAAAAATGAATACCAAGTCTCAAGAGTGAACACGTAATTCATTACGAAGTTTAATTCTTTGAGCATCAAACTTTTAAATTGAAGAGTTTGATCATGGCTCAGATTGAACGCTGGCGGCAGGCCTAACACATGCAAGTCGAACGGTAACAGGAAGAAGCTTGCTTCTTTGCTGACGAGTGGCGGACGGGTGAGTAATGTCTGGGAAACTGCCTGATGGAGGGGGATAACTACTGGAAACGGTAGCTAATACCGCATAACGTCGCAAGACCAAAGAGGGGGACCTTCGGGCCTCTTGCCATCGGATGTGCCCAGATGGGATTAGCTAGTAGGTGGGGTAACGGCTCACCTAGGCGACGATCCCTAGCTGGTCTGAGAGGATGACCAGCCACACTGGAACTGAGACACGGTCCAGACTCCTACGGGAGGCAGCAGTGGGGAATATTGCACAATGGGCGCAAGCCTGATGCAGCCATGCCGCGTGTATGAAGAAGGCCTTCGGGTTGTAAAGTACTTTCAGCGGGGAGGAAGGGAGTAAAGTTAATACCTTTGCTCATTGACGTTACCCGCAGAAGAAGCACCGGCTAACTCCGTGCCAGCAGCCGCGGTAATACGGAGGGTGCAAGCGTTAATCGGAATTACTGGGCGTAAAGCGCACGCAGGCGGTTTGTTAAGTCAGATGTGAAATCCCCGGGCTCAACCTGGGAACTGCATCTGATACTGGCAAGCTTGAGTCTCGTAGAGGGGGGTAGAATTCCAGGTGTAGCGGTGAAATGCGTAGAGATCTGGAGGAATACCGGTGGCGAAGGCGGCCCCCTGGACGAAGACTGACGCTCAGGTGCGAAAGCGTGGGGAGCAAACAGGATTAGATACCCTGGTAGTCCACGCCGTAAACGATGTCGACTTGGAGGTTGTGCCCTTGAGGCGTGGCTTCCGGAGCTAACGCGTTAAGTCGACCGCCTGGGGAGTACGGCCGCAAGGTTAAAACTCAAATGAATTGACGGGGGCCCGCACAAGCGGTGGAGCATGTGGTTTAATTCGATGCAACGCGAAGAACCTTACCTGGTCTTGACATCCACGGAAGTTTTCAGAGATGAGAATGTGCCTTCGGGAACCGTGAGACAGGTGCTGCATGGCTGTCGTCAGCTCGTGTTGTGAAATGTTGGGTTAAGTCCCGCAACGAGCGCAACCCTTATCCTTTGTTGCCAGCGGTCCGGCCGGGAACTCAAAGGAGACTGCCAGTGATAAACTGGAGGAAGGTGGGGATGACGTCAAGTCATCATGGCCCTTACGACCAGGGCTACACACGTGCTACAATGGCGCATACAAAGAGAAGCGACCTCGCGAGAGCAAGCGGACCTCATAAAGTGCGTCGTAGTCCGGATTGGAGTCTGCAACTCGACTCCATGAAGTCGGAATCGCTAGTAATCGTGGATCAGAATGCCACGGTGAATACGTTCCCGGGCCTTGTACACACCGCCCGTCACACCATGGGAGTGGGTTGCAAAAGAAGTAGGTAGCTTAACCTTCGGGAGGGCGCTTACCACTTTGTGATTCATGACTGGGGTGAAGTCGTAACAAGGTAACCGTAGGGGAACCTGCGGTTGGATCACCTCCTTACCTTAAAGAAGCGTACTTTGCAGTGCTCACACAGATTGTCTGATGAAAATGAGCAGTAAAACCTCTACAGGCTTGTAGCTCAGGTGGTTAGAGCGCACCCCTGATAAGGGTGAGGTCGGTGGTTCAAGTCCACTCAGGCCTACCAAATTTGCACGGCAAATTTGAAGAGGTTTTAACTACATGTTATGGGGCTATAGCTCAGCTGGGAGAGCGCCTGCTTTGCACGCAGGAGGTCTGCGGTTCGATCCCGCATAGCTCCACCATCTCTGTAGTGATTAAATAAAAAATACTTCAGAGTGTACCTGCAAAGGTTCACTGCGAAGTTTTGCTCTTTAAAAATCTGGATCAAGCTGAAAATTGAAACACTGAACAACGAAAGTTGTTCGTGAGTCTCTCAAATTTTCGCAACACGATGATGAATCGTAAGAAACATCTTCGGGTTGTGAGGTTAAGCGACTAAGCGTACACGGTGGATGCCCTGGCAGTCAGAGGCGATGAAGGACGTGCTAATCTGCGATAAGCGTCGGTAAGGTGATATGAACCGTTATAACCGGCGATTTCCGAATGGGGAAACCCAGTGTGTTTCGACACACTATCATTAACTGAATCCATAGGTTAATGAGGCGAACCGGGGGAACTGAAACATCTAAGTACCCCGAGGAAAAGAAATCAACCGAGATTCCCCCAGTAGCGGCGAGCGAACGGGGAGCAGCCCAGAGCCTGAATCAGTGTGTGTGTTAGTGGAAGCGTCTGGAAAGGCGCGCGATACAGGGTGACAGCCCCGTACACAAAAATGCACATGCTGTGAGCTCGATGAGTAGGGCGGGACACGTGGTATCCTGTCTGAATATGGGGGGACCATCCTCCAAGGCTAAATACTCCTGACTGACCGATAGTGAACCAGTACCGTGAGGGAAAGGCGAAAAGAACCCCGGCGAGGGGAGTGAAAAAGAACCTGAAACCGTGTACGTACAAGCAGTGGGAGCACGCTTAGGCGTGTGACTGCGTACCTTTTGTATAATGGGTCAGCGACTTATATTCTGTAGCAAGGTTAACCGAATAGGGGAGCCGAAGGGAAACCGAGTCTTAACTGGGCGTTAAGTTGCAGGGTATAGACCCGAAACCCGGTGATCTAGCCATGGGCAGGTTGAAGGTTGGGTAACACTAACTGGAGGACCGAACCGACTAATGTTGAAAAATTAGCGGATGACTTGTGGCTGGGGGTGAAAGGCCAATCAAACCGGGAGATAGCTGGTTCTCCCCGAAAGCTATTTAGGTAGCGCCTCGTGAATTCATCTCCGGGGGTAGAGCACTGTTTCGGCAAGGGGGTCATCCCGACTTACCAACCCGATGCAAACTGCGAATACCGGAGAATGTTATCACGGGAGACACACGGCGGGTGCTAACGTCCGTCGTGAAGAGGGAAACAACCCAGACCGCCAGCTAAGGTCCCAAAGTCATGGTTAAGTGGGAAACGATGTGGGAAGGCCCAGACAGCCAGGATGTTGGCTTAGAAGCAGCCATCATTTAAAGAAAGCGTAATAGCTCACTGGTCGAGTCGGCCTGCGCGGAAGATGTAACGGGGCTAAACCATGCACCGAAGCTGCGGCAGCGACGCTTATGCGTTGTTGGGTAGGGGAGCGTTCTGTAAGCCTGCGAAGGTGTGCTGTGAGGCATGCTGGAGGTATCAGAAGTGCGAATGCTGACATAAGTAACGATAAAGCGGGTGAAAAGCCCGCTCGCCGGAAGACCAAGGGTTCCTGTCCAACGTTAATCGGGGCAGGGTGAGTCGACCCCTAAGGCGAGGCCGAAAGGCGTAGTCGATGGGAAACAGGTTAATATTCCTGTACTTGGTGTTACTGCGAAGGGGGGACGGAGAAGGCTATGTTGGCCGGGCGACGGTTGTCCCGGTTTAAGCGTGTAGGCTGGTTTTCCAGGCAAATCCGGAAAATCAAGGCTGAGGCGTGATGACGAGGCACTACGGTGCTGAAGCAACAAATGCCCTGCTTCCAGGAAAAGCCTCTAAGCATCAGGTAACATCAAATCGTACCCCAAACCGACACAGGTGGTCAGGTAGAGAATACCAAGGCGCTTGAGAGAACTCGGGTGAAGGAACTAGGCAAAATGGTGCCGTAACTTCGGGAGAAGGCACGCTGATATGTAGGTGAAGCGACTTGCTCGTGGAGCTGAAATCAGTCGAAGATACCAGCTGGCTGCAACTGTTTATTAAAAACACAGCACTGTGCAAACACGAAAGTGGACGTATACGGTGTGACGCCTGCCCGGTGCCGGAAGGTTAATTGATGGGGTTAGCGCAAGCGAAGCTCTTGATCGAAGCCCCGGTAAACGGCGGCCGTAACTATAACGGTCCTAAGGTAGCGAAATTCCTTGTCGGGTAAGTTCCGACCTGCACGAATGGCGTAATGATGGCCAGGCTGTCTCCACCCGAGACTCAGTGAAATTGAACTCGCTGTGAAGATGCAGTGTACCCGCGGCAAGACGGAAAGACCCCGTGAACCTTTACTATAGCTTGACACTGAACATTGAGCCTTGATGTGTAGGATAGGTGGGAGGCTTTGAAGTGTGGACGCCAGTCTGCATGGAGCCGACCTTGAAATACCACCCTTTAATGTTTGATGTTCTAACGTTGACCCGTAATCCGGGTTGCGGACAGTGTCTGGTGGGTAGTTTGACTGGGGCGGTCTCCTCCTAAAGAGTAACGGAGGAGCACGAAGGTTGGCTAATCCTGGTCGGACATCAGGAGGTTAGTGCAATGGCATAAGCCAGCTTGACTGCGAGCGTGACGGCGCGAGCAGGTGCGAAAGCAGGTCATAGTGATCCGGTGGTTCTGAATGGAAGGGCCATCGCTCAACGGATAAAAGGTACTCCGGGGATAACAGGCTGATACCGCCCAAGAGTTCATATCGACGGCGGTGTTTGGCACCTCGATGTCGGCTCATCACATCCTGGGGCTGAAGTAGGTCCCAAGGGTATGGCTGTTCGCCATTTAAAGTGGTACGCGAGCTGGGTTTAGAACGTCGTGAGACAGTTCGGTCCCTATCTGCCGTGGGCGCTGGAGAACTGAGGGGGGCTGCTCCTAGTACGAGAGGACCGGAGTGGACGCATCACTGGTGTTCGGGTTGTCATGCCAATGGCACTGCCCGGTAGCTAAATGCGGAAGAGATAAGTGCTGAAAGCATCTAAGCACGAAACTTGCCCCGAGATGAGTTCTCCCTGACTCCTTGAGAGTCCTGAAGGAACGTTGAAGACGACGACGTTGATAGGCCGGGTGTGTAAGCGCAGCGATGCGTTGAGCTAACCGGTACTAATGAACCGTGAGGCTTAACCTTACAACGCCGAAGCTGTTTTGGCGGATGAGAGAAGATTTTCAGCCTGATACAGATTAAATCAGAACGCAGAAGCGGTCTGATAAAACAGAATTTGCCTGGCGGCAGTAGCGCGGTGGTCCCACCTGACCCCATGCCGAACTCAGAAGTGAAACGCCGTAGCGCCGATGGTAGTGTGGGGTCTCCCCATGCGAGAGTAGGGAACTGCCAGGCATCAAATTAGAAAAACCCCGGTCCATAAGGCCGGGGTTTTTTGCATATCAATTATTTGCATGATGAAGGGAATCTCATGTCAGTTCTGTATATCCAAATTCGTCGTAATCAAATTACTGTTCGCGATCTTGAAAGCAAACGTGAAGTGTCAGGAGACGCTGCCTTCAGTAACCAGCGCCTGTTAATCGCCAATTTCTTTGTTGCAGAAAAAGTTCTGCAAGATCTTGTTCTGCAACTCCACCCACGTTCAACCTGGCATTCTTTTTTGCCAGCAAAACGTATGGATATTGTTGTGAGCGCACTGGAAATGAATGAGGGCGGTTTGTCACAGGTTGAGGAACGCATTCTCCATGAAGTGGTCGCTGGGGCAACGTTAATGAAATATCGCCAGTTCCACATCCATGCGCAATCAGCGGTACTCAGTGATAGTGCGGTCATGGCAATGCTTAAGCAGAAATAATCGTGTCACCATTGGTGGGTACTAAACCTGAAGTTCAGCCCACCGGGATGAGAAAAAATCGCCTACGCCCCCACATACGCCAGATTCAGCAACGGATACGGTTTCCCCAAATCGTCCACCTCAGAGCGTCCCGTAACCTTAAAACCCACCTTCTTATAGAACCCAACCGCCTGCTCATTTTGCTCATTAACGTTGGTTGTCAGTTCCGGTGCCATCGAGAGCGCATGCTCCACCAGCACCCGACCTACGCCGCAGCCGCGCACATCAGGATCGATAAACAGCCATATGCTGCCCACTTAGCAACATAAATCCAACCGGCTGATCCCGCTCATTAACCGCGACCCACAACGGCGCTTCCGGCAGGAAGGAACGAACTAGGTCCTCCAGCTCGGTCCGATACTCTGCTGATAGAAAATCGTGAGTGGCATCGACAGAACGACACCAAATCGCAACGAGTTCCTCCCCTTCCTCATGCCGTGAGCGGCGAATACTAATAACCATTTTCTCTCCTTTTAGTCATTCTTATATTCTAACGTAGTCTTTTCCTTGAAACTTTCTCAC
>OBGU01000005.1_pt1 | contig 15789 bp, 14 predicted proteins | sample 1502391 | NCBI WGS metagenome assembly OBGU01 (sample SAMN02324088, study PRJEB22366) | soil metagenome | biome: mixedwood plains | place: Canada | collected 2009-09 | reverse complement strand
TGATAAGCAATGCTTTCTTATAATGCCAACTTTGTACAAGAAAGCTGGGTCACGCGTATTACCACACCGAGCAGCAGCAGATCGTCGATAACCCCGATCAGCGTATCGCTGAAGATCTCAACGTGCTGACCCAATATACCCTGTCGCTGTCGCTCGGGCTGCTCTCCAGCCTGGTGACGCTGTTTTCCTTTATCGACATTTTATGGCATGTCAGCGGGCCGATGACCTTCGCGCTCGGGCAACACGCCATCACCTTGCCCGGCTATATGGTGTGGTTCGCGCTGCTGTATGCGGTGTTGGGATCGCTGCTGATCTGGTGGGTCGGCAAACCGCTGGTCATGCTGGGCTTCAACCAGGAACGGTATGAGGCGAACTTCCGTTTCGGCCTGATCCGCATCCGCGAAAACAACGACGCCATTGCGCTGTACCACGGCGAACCGCGCGAGGCGCAGCAGTTGGGCGACCGTTTCGACACCATTCGCAGCAACTGGTGGGCGATCATGCGCATCACCCGGCGGCTCAACATCGCCACCAACTTCTACGGCCAGTTCGCCATCGTGTTTCCCCTGCTGGTGGCGGCGCCGCGCTACTTCTCCGGCGCCATCCAGATGGGCGGCCTGATGCAGATCGCCTCGGCCTTCGGCCAGGTGCAGGGCGCGCTGTCGTGGTTTATCGACGCATTTAACGATTTGGCGACCTGGAAAGCCTGCGTTAACCGTCTGGCCGGCTTCAACGCCGCCGTCGATCAGGTTCACCATCAGCCGCGCGGCATTCAACTGCGGGAGGAGACCGCCCATCCGTTAACGCTGGACAACCTCAGCCTGCACTTGCCCGACGGCCAGCCGCTGCTGACCGGCGCCGAGATGACGCTGCAACGCGGCGATCGCCTGCTGATCGTCGGGCCTTCCGGCTGCGGCAAGTCGACGCTGCTGCGCGCCATCGCCGGTATCTGGCCTTACGGCGCGGGCGCCATCGGGGTAGAGGGCAACGCCAACATGCTGTTCCTGCCGCAGCGCAGCTACATTCCGATCGGCACGCTGCGCGAAGCGCTGAGCTACCCGAGCCTGGCGTCGGAATACAGCGACGCGCAGCTGATGCGGGTGCTGGAAAACTGCCGCCTGAAGCACCTGCAGCGCTGGCTGGACACCTCCGCCAACTGGAGCCATCGCCTGTCGCCGGGCGAGCAACAGCGGCTAGCCTTCGCCCGCGCCCTGTTGATTCGCCCGAGCATCCTGTTCCTCGACGAGGCCACCAGCGCGCTGGACGACGAAACCGAGCAACTGATGTACTGCCTGCTGGTGGATGAACTGCCGGACGTGACGCTGGTCAGCGTGGCGCACCGCAACAGCGTGGCGAAATACCACCAGACCTGCTGGCGCTTCAGCCGCGGCGAAGACCAACCGGCGCGTCTGGCGCTGAGCCCGTTGCCGGCCTAACTCACGGAGCCGGGCGCGCCCGCGCCCGGTTTTCGTTCAGATGCCGTCGGCCTGCGCGTCTTCGCACTTCACGCGGCGGCGTTCATGCCACAGGCTGGTCAGGCCGCGTTTACCGCACGCCAGCGCCACCTCGCGAAATTCATCCAGGCTCAGTCCGTCACGTTCCAGCATCATTTCCGCCGCCAGCTGCATGTTGACGCCGGTCAGCACTTCGCAATCACCCCGCGCATCCGCCAGTTCACAGGCGCTGCGAAAAGGCGAACCGCCGAGCATGTCGGTCAGGAACACCACGCCGTCCGGCTGCGCCACCGCGACCAGCGCCGAGCGTAAGGCATCCCTGAGCTGCGCGGTGCTCATCTGTTCGGGGAAATCGACCGCCGCGCAATGTCGCTGCGGCCCCACCACCTGTTCCACCGCCTGCAGCAGCCCGGAGGCAAAGCCGCCGTGGCCGGTAATCACAATGCCTGGCATATCCCGCTCCTCATAAAATGCCGATAAATTTGCCCGCCACGCCGATCGCTACCGTGACGCCAATCAGCTTCACCGGCGAGAATCCGCGCTTCATCAGGAAGAAAATGAGCAGCGTGAAGCACAGCGGCAGCAAGTTGGGCATCAACTTGTCCAGCACGTCGGTCTGCAGCGCCACGCTGGCCTTGCCGGCATGCATCACCAGCGGCGTGGACAGGTGCACGTACGAGGCCACCAGCGCGCCGATCACCGTCATGCCGACAATGGAAGCGGCGTGAGAAATGCGCCGCGTATGGGTCTTCAGCAGCGCCAGCGCGCTGGTGCCGGCCTGATAGCCGTAGTGCGCCAGCCCAAAACGCAGGCCGAAGTGGAACAGGTTGAACAGCAGCAGGAAGACGATCGGCCCGAACAGGCTGCCCTCCAATGCCAGCGAAGCGCCTATGCCGGCGCAGATTGGCAACAGCGTCAGCCAAAACAGCGCGTCGCCGATACCGCCGAGCGGCCCCATCAGCGCCACTTTCACCGCGCGAATGGTGGAGATCTTTTCCTTGTTCTGCTCCATCGCCAGCACCAGGCCGGACAGGAAGGTGACGTCGAACGGGTGCACGTTGATAAATTCCATGTGCATCTTCATCGAGTTGGCCAGATCCTGCGGGTTGCGGTGGATCTTGCGCAGCGCGGGGATCAGCTGATACAGCCAGCCGCCCGCCTGCATGCGCTCGTAGTTGAACGACGCCTGCAGCAGCAGCGAACGCCAGGCCATGCGGTTGATGTCGCCGCGCGTCAGCGCTTCGGCGGGCCGGCTGTCCAGATAGTCGTCCTGCTCCACCTGGCTGGTGGCCAGCGCCTGCGCCATACGCTGCTCGGCCTTTTGCGCCAGCAGATCGTCGGAATCGTTAAATGCCATCTTCGGCGTCCTCCTGCGGAGCGGGCCGGGCCGTCGCCTCTGCCGCGCCGCGTTGCGTGTTGAAGAAGTCGATCAGGGCGATCGCCAGGGCACCCAGCGCCACCGCCAGGATCGGCAGCTTGAGGAACGTGACCGAGATGAAGCCAAGGATAAAATAGGCCACGTAGGTTTTTTTCATCATCACCTTCATCAGCAGCGAGAAGCCGATCGCCGGCATCATGCCGCCCGCCACCGCCAACCCGTCCAGCAGCCAGCCTGGCGCCTTCTGCACCATGGCGCTGGCCGCATCGGCGCCGAAGTAAATTGGCAGGAATGCCACCACGAAATAGAAGATGAACAGGATGCTGATGCCGAGATAGTTCACCCGTTCGATGCCGCGCCAGTTCAGCTCCTTCACCATGCGATCGCAGCGGTGCATCATCGGCGAGAACAGCGTAAACAGCAGCGTGATGCAGCCCTGCACCGCAATCGAGAACGGTACCGCCACGCCGATCGCCACTTTCGGGTCGGCCTTGGTCAGAATGGCGAACGCGGTGCCGATCACCCCGCCAATCACCACGTTAGGCGGTTGGGCGCCCGCCAGCGGCACCATCCCCATCCACACCAACTCCAGCGTGCCACCCACCAGCAATCCGGTGTAGACGTCGCCCAAAATCAGCCCCACCAGCGGCCCCATCACCACCGGCCGGTGGAAGTGGGTCAGGCCGTCGAACAGGTCAACCCCCGCCAGCCCGGCCAACAGCGCAATCAATAACGCATCCGTCAACATGCTTTCCCCCTGGCTCAAAAGAGCAGTTTGCCGATCGCCTCGCCCGCCTCATCCGGCACCCGGCGCACTTCGCACTCCACGCCCAGCGCCGCCAGCGCGCGAAACGCGGCCACGTCGCCGTCGTCCAGCGACACCGTTTTGTGCACCTGCCGCTTCCCCTCGGCGAAGTGCATATTGCCGACGTTGACGAACCGGATCGGCACCCCGCCGCGCACCAGCGTCAACACGTCCTGCGGCGTTTTGCACACCAGAAAAATCTTCTGCCGATCCGCCGCCTTGTGGATCACGTCGATGGTTTTCTGCAGCGTGAAGTAGCGGGTCTGCACCCCTTCCGCCACCACCATGTCCATCAGGTTCTGCTGCACCGGATCGGCGGCCGCCTCGTCGTTGGCCACCACCACCAGGTTGGCGCCGAGGGTGTTGGTCCAGGTCACGCCCACCTGGCCGTGCACCAGGCGATTGTCGATACGGGTCATTAAAATGTTCGGCATGCTAGCGGCCCTCCGGGTAGCAGGCGGCGTGATAATCGTCGAGCACCTGCGTCACTTTATGCAGCACCCACTCCTGCGGATCGGCGCTCAATTCGCCGGCGTTCAGCGCCCGTGCCTGCTCCGGCAGGTACTGGCTGAGCAGCGCCAGCGGCGCCGGGCTGCGGCGCAGGTTGTCCAGCAAACCGTCGACCGCCTGCTGCACCTGCGGCTGCGGCCAGTAGTAACGCACCCGATCGCTCAGGCTGTAGTGGCGATCGAGATACTGCTGGTGCGGCGTGCCGTGGTAGTAGCGGCTCCACTGCTGCGGCTGCTCGCGCATCACCTGCTCCAGCGTGGCGCACAGCTGCGCCGACTGGCGTTCCCCCAGCCATTCACGCTCGATGCGATCGAGGGCGAACAGCGCTTCGCGCAGCGCGAAGGTCAGCGCCGGCCCCACCTTCAGGATGGCGAAGTGATCGCGCACCAGTTGGCGGTAGGCCTGCGGTGGTTGGTAGTCCGTAGAGTGCGCTTCATAGATCATGCCCGGCTGCCGTTCGATGAAATGGCTCAATGCGTCGGCGCGCTGCGGTTGGTAATGCTCAACGCTGTGGTGATCGAACTCGACGCCCGGCTGTACCACCAGCGCGATAGTTCGCTGCCAGGCATCGTTCAGCTCGGCTTTTTGCCAGGCGATGCGGTGCGTTTCCAGCGTTTGCGCCACCGCCTGCGGCGTGGTGACCTGCAGACCCGCCAACGCCTCCTGCGCGCCGCCCGGCACCGGCACCTCGGTGCCGATCACATAGACCGGCGCTTCGCCGCCGCTCTGCGCCCAGGCGCGTTCCGCCACCGCGCACAGGCGCGCCGCACGCTCGGCGACCGCCGCATCTCCCAGGGGCGAGGGATCGCCGGCGCACGACATGGAACAATCGAGATGAATTTTGCGAAATCCGGCGCGAACGTAATCGTCGATCAACGTTTCCGCCAGCGCCATCGCTTCCTGAGCCGGGCGATCCTGCCAGGCGTTCGGCCCCAGATGATCGCCGCCCAGCCACACGCGCTCGCGCGCCAGGCCAACCTCATCCGCCAGACGCCAAAGCGCATCGCGGAACTGGGCCGCCGTTTGGCCGGTATAGCCGCCGAACTGATTGACCTGGTTGGAGGTCGCTTCCACCAACACCGGCGTGCCGCGGCTTTTAGCCTGCCGCAGCGCGGCCTTCAGAACCCAGGGATGGGCGGAACAGACGGAAAAAATCCCGACCGGCATACCGGCCTTGTGCTGCTCGACAAGCTGTAACAACTGCTGCATGAAGCCCCCATGCAGGCGCCGTGCTACCGATCGGCGATGATGACCTCCACGCCCAGCTCGGTTAACGCCCGCTCGTAATCGTCCGGAAGACGGCTGTCAGTGATCAGCCGATGGATTTGTCCGGCTTCGCGAATCATGCAAAAGCTCTTGCGACCGAATTTGCTGGCATCCGCCACCGCGATAATCTCGCGCGCCACCTCGCACATCACGCGATTGAGGTGCGCTTCACCGGGGTGAGGCGTGGTGATGCCGGCGCTCAGATCGAACCCGTCGACGCCCAAAAACAGCTTGTCGAAGCGGTACTGACGCAATTGCTGCTCGGCAGCCGGACCGTAGAGCGAGTAAGAGTTGCGGCGCACGCTGCCCCCCAGCACCATGACTTCCACCCCGTCGTTTCCCGAAAGCTCATAGGCAATGTTCAGCGCGTTGGTCATCACCACCAGATCGCGCCGCCCCTTCAGGAACGGCACAATCTGCGCGGTGGTTGAACCGGAATCGAGGATCAGCGCCTCGCCGTCGCGCACATAGCCGGCCGCCGCGTTGGCGATCAGCGTTTTGACATCGCGATTCAATCGCCCTTTGTCCCGCAGCGGCCGATCGAAAGCGAATTGCTGATTGAGCATTGCGCCGCCGTAAGCGCGCAGCGCACACCCTTTTCGTTCCAGAAAGCGCAGATCGTTGCGGATCGTCACCGTGGATACTGCAAACTGTTTGCTGAGCTGTTCCACACGCACGCTGCCGTGCTCGCATAACAGATCGATGATGTGTTCACGTCGCTTTGCGGTATTCACTGGCATGAGCTGCGGTCCTCAGGTTTCCGGTATCGCCGGGGAGAAGATGGCTTTCGCTCTACTGCGCTGGCATTACAGCAAAGCGAAAGCAATGAAATTGTGATCGGGCTTACAGCCCCGTTTTAGCAAAAAAACCGCCAAAAAACCTTTCGAATCGAAATGAATCGAAAAGCCCAAAAATGGAATGGGAGAAAAATGAAATGCCATGACGAGCATGAGCGCCGGAGAGCAGCCGCACCGGCGGCGGCAGAAGTGAAAGCGCCGCAGACCCCGTCCTGCCCCATGACTTTTAGTTCGCTAAGTGACCAGGATCACATAATGGTAATTATCCCGCGGACGGCGGGGGGCAGCCCTCTCCATCCCGCCGGGCCATCCCCTTGTCAGCACGAGCCATCTTCCCTACACTTGCGATCAGATATCGGCCTCTTGTCGGTACGTAAGCGTTAACGTCAATCAACGCATCACGCCATGCAGCGCTGATTGTCTGCATGCCATGGTGCGAGGAACTCATGCCGCAACCCGCTTCATCTTCATCATCCATCGCGACCCCGCGTCGCCGTTTGCATCGCCCTGTTTTGCTGATCGTTGGCATCATGCTGATCGCGGCTAACCTGCGCGCCGCCCTCACCAGCGTCGGCCCGCTGCTGGAACAGATTCAGCAACAGCTGGCGTTGTCCGCCACCGCCGCCGGCCTGATCAACTCGCTGCCGCTGATCCTGTTCGCCGTCCTCTCGCCACTCACCCCGGCGCTGGCGAAACGCTTCGGAATCGAACGCACCCTGGGCTCCGCCCTCGCACTGCTGGTTTGCGGCATCGCGCTGCGTTCCCTGCCGCAAGACGCCATGCTGTGGCTGGGAAGCGTTCTGATCGGCGCCGCCATCGCCTTCGCCAATGTGGTGCTGCCAACGCTGGTGAAAAGAGATTTTCCTCATCGCGCCGCCGCGATGATAGCGGCCTATGCAGCGGTGATGTCACTGGTCGCCGCCATCGCCTCCGGTCTGGCGGTACCGCTGGCTTCCCTGGCCGATCTCGGCTGGCGCTTCTCCTTGCTGTGCTGGGGATTACCTGCGCTGTTGGCGCTGTTGATCTGGTTGCCGCAGCTGCGGCGCACAGCCACACCCGCAGCCAAAGAGCCACAATCGGCAGAGCCGCAACGCTATCGCTCTCCCTGGGGCAGCGCGCTGGGCTGGCAAGTGGCGATGTTCATGGGGCTGCAATCGATCGCCTTCTACACCATTATCGGCTGGTTCAGCGCCTTTGCCGTCAGCCACGGCGCCTCAGCCCAGCAGGCGGGCTTCGAGCTGTTCGTTTATCAGGTGGTGGCGATCGTCGCCAACTTTGTCATGGTGGTGATTTTGCCGCGGGCGCGCGATCAGCGGGCGATAGCGCTGGGCAGTTCTCTGCTGATCTTTATCGGCGTCGGGGGATTATTGGTGCAACCCGCCAGTTCACTGGTGTGGCTGACGTTTGCCGGGTTGGGAGCGGGGAGTTCGCTGGTGCTGGCGCTGTCGTTCTTTGGATTGCGCAGTCAGCATCATCATCAGGCGACGCTGCTGTCGGGTATGGCGCAATCCGTCGGTTATCTGTTGGCCGCGCTGGGACCCACCTTATTCGGCCTGTTGCACGATCTGACGGAAGGCTGGCGCTGGCCGTTGATCGCTCTGCTATGCCTGACCGTCTTGCAAATGCTGTTCGGCGCGCTGGCCGGCCGCAGCCGCGTGATCGGCTAACGTCGCTGAACGATGGGCCGCGCCGCTTCGGGAGCGGTATCCTGCCATAAATCTTCAATAAAGGCGCGCTGCTCATCGCTCAGCCCCCATGAAGGCGGAATTTTTGACTGCGCGCGACGCTGAACGCCCTCACGGTTTTTAGCCTGCTTCTTGTTCACGAATCGTCTTCCTGCTTAACCTGCTAACTCAGTAACCAGTAAATCACGGCAGCGGTTAGCAGCCAGAACAGCCCGCTACCGATAAACACACACAGCCATGCTTTACGTTTGATATTTGATCCATCCTTGCTCACCACAGCGCCCCTAACCAATAGATTAAACCACTCAAAATAAAATTATTGATCTATTTTAACGATCAATAAAGTCGTTTTTTCCTATGGAAATTTAAAAAAATTCTGCTACCCATAGGTCTGCATTGCCGAATCAGCCACAACGGCACCGTGGATATCACTGTTATCGGCAGGCGAGAACGTGTTTTGATAGGCGAACGAATGCGCAGTGTGCCACACCTTTAAAGGTCAAAATTAAACCACCGGTAAATAATTCAAACATCAATTATTTGACTGGTCGTAAGCCAAATCGGCAGCAGACAGCATTGGAGGAGCGAGAGAAAATGAAGCGACGCACTGAAATAATGCGCGGGAGAAGCGCCGGCCCGTTTTGGTCTGGCACGGGCCGGCGTAAGTTAACCGATTCTGCTGACGGAATCCCGGCTGGCGTGTTCACGCTCGCTGCCGGTCAACTCGCGTAAATGGCCTGAGCGCATCTCCAGCAACCGATCGGCGTGTTCGAAATAGTGATCGTCATGGCTGATGGCGAACACCGTTTTGCCTAACGCGCGCAGCGCCGGCAACAGTTCGCGATAGAAAATGCGCCGGAACTGCGGATCCTGATCAGCGGCCCATTCATCCAACAGCAAAATATCGCGTTGTTCCGCCACCGCCAGCAACAGGGCCAGACGTTTGCGCTGCCCCTGCGACAGTTGCGGGTTGGTCACTCTGGCGCCGTCGAACTGCAATTTGCTTTTCATATTCAACCGTTCAAGCCAATGCGCGACCAGCGCCGTATCAGGTTCGCCGCCTTCCGGTCCTTGTAAACGATCGAACTGATGAAAATCGGTGAAAATCGCTGAAAACAGCCGGCGATAGTCCGGCATATCCGCCGCGGTCTGTGCGACACCATCCAGAACGATGTGCCCGCTTACCGGCCGATACAATCCGGTCAACAGCATCGCCAGCGTTGACTTGCCGCTGCCGTTGCCGCCGATAAGAAACACCAGCTCACCGCGCCGCAGCGTCAGATTAAGCGGCCCGACGGTAAAACCGGGCTGTTGTTCCGCATCTGCATAGTGAAAAACCACGTCGCGCAGCTCCAGCGTCTGCCAGGAACGGCCAACGGCGGCTGGAAACCCCGGCTGATACTCGGCCAGACGCAGCGCTTTCAGCTTGTTGAAGGCCACTTCGGCGCCGACCAGCGTCGGAAACGCCCCCACGGCCTGCAGTAAGGGCGTGCGCAAGAACAGCAGCGTCAGCGAGTAGGTCGCGGCCACCGTCGAGTCCGCCCATCCCAAACTGTTGGCCATAAAGAACACCAGCCCGATCGCCCCTAACATCATGATGTTAGACCAGTTGAGCGCACTCAAATGGAAGGTATCGGCGCGAATGATATGGTAGCGATAGGCTTGCGCGTCGGGCTGATAGGCCTGCTCGTATAACGCCTGCGCCCGTTTGCGGTTCAACGTCAGTTCCTTACGGCCGTCAATCACCGATTCATAACGATGATAGAGACGCTCTTCTGACTCGCGCAAACTGGCCATATGGCGATAAACCCGTGACACCAGGCAGCCGCTACCCACCACGGTCACCGCCACCCAAACCGCCGTGACCGCCAGCATTTTCGGCGATAACCACCCCAGATAGGCCGCTGCCCCCAGGGTCAAAATCACCCCTTGCACCAATTCGGGCAAGCGCACGAAGGCGATGGTGATATTGCGGATGTCACTGGACAGACTGGCCAGCAATGAGGCGCTGCCTAACTGTTCGAGGCGCTCGATCTCGGTATCCAGAATGCGCTTCACCAGTTGCCCACGCAATCGATAGACGAAGTAATGGCCCAATGTGGTCAGCGCCAGCTGTGAACCCAACGTGACCGCTATCAACAATGCCAGCAGGGCGAGAAACATCGGCAACACGGCCAATGGGTTGCCGCTGGCGTCCATCAGATATTGATTGATAAAAGCAATGATACCGATGCCTAAACCGGCGCTGGCCATGGTCAATGCCATAACCGCCAGAAATGGCCAACGATACTGCCGATAAACCACCCGTAGCAGTTCCATGAACAAACCTCTGAAATCGCGATCTGGCAGGCATTGTAAGCGGCGCGAGAATGAGATCAAGACGAATTCTCATCACAGCTTATCAAGCACTGGTCGGGGGAGAGGCGTTGCCGCCTGCCGGCGGCCAATTCGCAGCATGGTTCACTCTGGGCGCTAAATATTCGCCAATTAAATAAGCCGCTAAAAAAATAGATCTATAAAATCAAAATTCATTCACTAAAAAAATAACAAAAAGAAAAAGATAAAATAAACCCATGCATTAGCAAATAAAATTATTTATTTCCTTTGCCGCCTATTATGTTCCAATGCTTTAATAAAACTTCATGATGGAAATCGCCAGTACCAGATACGCAGGAAAGGAAAATGAAAAAAAGGAAATTCCTTAGCCAGATTGAAATTGAACAACTGATTGCCGCCGTGCATGAGGGTAAAAATAGCATTCGAGATCGTTGTTTACTATTAATGTGCTTCATTCACGGCTTGCGGGTGAGCGAACTGCGATCATTACGCCTGCAAGATATTGATCTTACCTCCCATCGGATCCATATATCTCGGCTAAAGAACGGTTTTTCCGTTCAGCACCCCATTCAGCCGCGAGAACGACAGGCGCTGTTAAACTGGCTGGCCCAGCGGGCGAACTATCCTGACGCCAATTCCCCATGGTTATTTCTGTCGCGCCACGGCGGGCAAATTTCACGTCAGCAACTGTATCGCCTAATGAGAATGTACGGTGAAATGGCCGGCATTAGCGTTCAGGTTCATCCTCACATGCTGCGACACTCCTGCGGTTACGCGCTTGCAGATAACGGGGTCGATACGCGCTTGATTCAGGATTATTTAGGGCACAAAAATATCCAGAATACGGTGATCTACACCGCAACCAATGTAGAGCGATTCCGCACGATCAGCATTTAATCTTACGATGGAAATAACGATGCAGGCGCTCATCTTCTTTTAACATGCGCATCGAGTAAGGTAAAAATATCGGATGGGAAAATGCAGCCCGGCACGCCAACAACGGTCTAATTCAGCACTATTCCAACGCCGAGCTGCTTTCATCCACCCGCCCAGGGGAACACTTGTTTGATTGTTTTTTCAACGCCTATGCTACCGGCTTATACCCTACCATTAACGATTAAGTCCCCTTTGACCACTTCCCGCCAAATTGTCGCGTAATATTGCCGTGCAATGAAAATAGTTCGCTGTCATTCTTCACCTGCAGTTTGCGCATGGCGCTGCATTTATGCGCGCTGATCGTCTTGATGCTGCGGCGTTGCAATTCGGCAATTTGCCGCAGGCTCATGCCGTTGAACAAAAAGGCCAACACATCAGTCTCGCAGCGAGTCAGCTTCCGAGTGGCCACCTCATCTGCGCTAACCGAGGGGGCCAGAAAAGTCCCTATCTGTGGGCTCAACACTCGCTCCCCAAGCAAGACCCGATTAAAAAACTCCGCCACCAGCGGTAAAGCGTCATCTCTGGCGACGATGCTGACATTGGGCTGAGGCAACAATCGCCCTAACTCTTCTGCATTACGGCAACGGGTATAGGCAATCACCCGTAATTCGGGCAGTTGCGTGCACAGGGCCAGCAACGCTTCCCTGCCCTTAGCGGGCGTCTCATCTTCACCGTCCAGTTCGGTAATCAGCACGTCGGCCTGCTGATAGACCACGCTATCCACCACCGCACGTACGCTGGTTTCCTTTACGACGACTTTTACCTGGGTTGGCAGCGTTTTTAAAAAACTGGCCAACCCTTCCAGCGTCAATGGACATCTGTCCATTAATGCTATGTTCAGCGGTTGCTGACGCCATAAATGCATAATCTGCTCCTATGCTTGCTTGCCCACGAGACCTCGTGCGCTTGCCTAGCGAACCAAGGATGAACCTTGCGCAGCCATCCATTTCCCCTGAAGATACAGTTCCCCATCGCTGTGAAACCCCAGCTTCAACATCGCATTGCGTTTATGGGTGCTGACGGTGCGGATATCACGGCACATGGTCAGCGCCACGCTGGTCACGCTCTTACCGGAAAACAGTTGGGTCAACACATCCAGTTCCTTCGCCGTCAGCGGTTTATCGGCGCCAGCCTCATGCAATTGACGTTGGCGTACCCGGTGGCTGAAGCTGCAACTGCCTGTCAGGACTTGCTGAACACAGTGGGTCAATGCAATAGCCGGTTCCTGCTTCAGCATCAGGCCGCGAATACCGGAAGCGATGAGCTGCCGCAACAGCCTCGGTTCATCCAATGCCGTACAGATGACAATCGCGGTGTCCGGCGAGTTTTCCCGCACCTCAGCGATCAGCTTGAATCCCTCCAATACCGACTCTGATTGACCACACAGCTCCATCACCAATAAACGATGCGGATGCTCAGTCAATAAGGCTCTCAGTTCCACCAGATTTGCCACCTGCCGAATGTTGCCAGGTTGGAGACCACAGGATTCAATCAACCGGTTTCTCATCCCCAGAGCCGTCATGGCGCAGGGTTCCATGACAGCCACGGCACCCGCCGCTTCATTGCCCGCCGCCAAGGCCATTCCATTGGGATAATTGATTTTCATATCATCACCTTAACTCTGTCGTTAACCTTCCGCCCACGCCGGTCCTTTTGTCCCATTGCCTACTGATAGACAAAAGTGACCTGCAGAGCGCCGTCTATTGAACCTGGCGTCGATCCGCCATGGGTGCTGTATGCCCGCGCACGTAAATCGAATCTGGCATTATTCGTCGCGCGATCCACCAGTTGCGTCATGCTCTTGCCATTGCCCAGGTTGGCCCCTTGGCTATTCTGCAACTCAATTTGCACCCGACGAGAGCCGCCGTTGCTCTTGTACAAGCTGGCGCTTTCCTCGGCGGGCGTCCCGCTGAAGGTCGCGACGACAGAGGTGGTGGTGCTTGGGCAGTTTTTTAACGTCAGAGGAAACTCTATCCAGGGGCTGAAAGCCCCGGACGTCGCCAGGGTAGCAGCGGAAATATCGTCTCCCAAATTGACGGACACAGTGCCGTTCGCACCGTCGATTTCGCAGGGGGCGGCTTTAATGTTGCCGCTAATCACTATTTTCGATACCGCGAGCGCCGCCGGTACGGTCAAAAGCAACGCGCCGGTCAGCGCCAGGTTGCAGCCAAAACGATTACACATTTTCACCATAATCTGCTCCTTGTCGTTAAACGCAGGGGCCCGTCAGCCCGCTGCCGTTGAAATATCCGTTTATTGGATTTCGGCCTGAATGGTTGCCGTGGCATTGAACTGCCCCACTGAAGGGGCTTGCCCGGTGGTATTGATCGGATATACGCTGATCCGCGAACTGCCGCTTTGGTCGGGATAGTAGAAGTTATCGATAGGCAAGCGCCCGCTCTGCGGCCGTATCACATTGCCCTGCATATCCTTAATCATCACGCCGATATCGCGGTTGCTGGTCTTCAGCGCCTCCGGCATGTTGCCGTCGGCCTCGCCGCGAAATGACAGACTGACTTTGACGCCCTCGGAAATATTGCGACAAGAGAGCGTCAGCGTTCTCTCTTCCGGTGTGAAACGAGGTGGCATCGCGCCTTTCGTTTGGAAATGGGTGCTGACGATATCGCCAAAGTCGACCACCACCGTCTGGGGACTGATCTCGCAACTCTGCGGCACGGTGACGGTACCGCTCATAGAGATGGTGGAAACCGGCGTATCGCTTTTCACGCCACTCACTACCGATACATACGTTTCCACCAGTCGGGTATTCGGGATCGCCGTCACGCCAACGAAGGGCCGACGGAAATACAGGTGAATGCGCCCACGCGCGCCGCTGTTGTAGGGCGAACGGGCGCAGGATTCATCATCGCCATCCATGCTGGTCTTACGGTTAGTCTCATTGGTAAAGGGTGCAGCAAGGTATTCATTGCGCTGCCCCGCCACGAAGACCTCGCTGGCGACGCCCAGATATTCGTTCAACGCGTAATACGTCAATCCGCCCTCCTGAAATACCGGGTTGGTCAACAGCATTTTGGCGGTGATGTAAGAAGCCGTGCGAGCGGTACATTCGCATTTCACATAATACGAACCGGGCAAGTTCCATGCGTTCTTATCCGCGTTCTTGATAATCCGCCCCGTCACGTTTTGCGATGGGTCGCTTAAGCTTGGGGAAAAGGAAAATGAAAAGCCGTGCGTTCCTGATATCGGCGTACACTGCCCTGGCGCCGCCTGCGCCTGCTGTACAGCCAGTATTGCGCACGCCAGCAGCCCACCGGCGATCGCCCTGCGTTGAATCGATATTCCTGTCGCCATTGTCTGCACCTTATAAACACTGTCCGTTAACGAGACGTATTCCGCCGCTCTCTGGCTGATTAGCCAATTGATAGTTAGCCTGACACTGCTGAGCCGCGTCATTGCCCCACTTAACCTGCAGCCGGCCACTCTCCGCCATGCCGGCCAAATAAACCTGCCCGCCGTCACCGACAATGCCGGCATTATCAGAGGGGCTATTGAGATTGCTGACGGTGGCGCCGAACGGCACCGGATTGCCACTGCGCGTCAGTAATGTCAGCAACACGCGGGCACCGACATCCGGATTGAAGCTGGCACGCACCACGGCGCCACGGGTTGGGATCACCGTTTGACTGCTCAAGGTCATATCGACATCCTCGGCGAAAGACTCGCCGTCCAGGCCGACGATATTGCGCCGATAAGGCGTCAGGTAAGGCACAACCGCATAGCCGCGCCAGTCGGTGCTGACCCCGGTCTGGTTCAAAACATCCACCCCTGAAGCGCCGGGCGCCTGCACTAATGCCACCGTATCGCCCAGCGGCTGCGACAGCGTGACGCCGTTTTGGTGCACCAGAACACCGCCCTGCACGCCGTAGCTCACCTGTTGGCGATGGCGATCGTAGCCATACCCCAGGTTCCACTCGGCGAGGGCGCCTTTGTAGTCCGCCTGAATATTACCGTTCGCCCCCACGCCCCTGCCGGTGTAGCCCTGGCTGATGCTGTAGTTCAGGTTGTTGCCCGGCAAAGCGGTGCCGCTCAACCCAAGATTGTTGCTGGTGGCGCCGTTGCGGCTGGCGTTCATGTTGTAGGTGGCGTAGCTGCCAGGCAGCCATTTGCTGAGCGGCACGCTGACGTTGAAGGCCACGATATGGTCGCGAATATTGCTGCGGTTGCCGTTGTTGTCATACCCGTTCTGGCTGAAGGTGTAATTCAGTCCGTAACTGACAGCTTCCCAACTGTTGTTGTAGCTGAGGCTGACCGACTGCGAACGACGATTGTCATTCCAGTAGTCTTCGTTAAACAGGCTGAGCGACAGCGTTCCCCCCAGATCCCACAGGCTCTGGCTCATCGTCAACTCGGCACGGCTCTTTTTGTGATCGTTATAGATCGCGCTGTTGCCGCCGTAGCTCTCCAGCGCCTCTTGCAGGTTATAAAAACCACGCGTGGAATAGCGGTAGCTGGCCAAGCTGAAGTTAGTGCCGGTTTCAATGAAGTTTTTGCCGTAACGCAGGCGCCATGATTGCCCTTGCTCTTTCGGCCGAGTTTCCTGCTTGGTCCATGCCTGAGTGACATCAGCGGACAGCGCCCCCACCGCCCCCATGTTCTGCCC
>OBGU01000002.1_pt1 | contig 36374 bp, 39 predicted proteins | sample 1502391 | NCBI WGS metagenome assembly OBGU01 (sample SAMN02324088, study PRJEB22366) | soil metagenome | biome: mixedwood plains | place: Canada | collected 2009-09 | reverse complement strand
GCAATGCTTTTTTATAATGCCAACTTTGTACAAAAAAGCAGGCTGGATCCACAACATTGCTGCATACGGCGATCGCGCGCGGCGAAGTTAACGAAGGCGAATTGCGGGCGAGAGCCACGCTGCTGGAGCAGAAGGCTGCGGAATTTGAAGTCGTGGGCTCCGTCCAGCAGATTCATCCTGGGCCGGTAGTGACCACGTTCGAATTCAAGCCCGAACCGGGGATCAAGTACTCGAAGATTACCGGACTCGGCGATGACCTGAGCCTGGCGCTCGAAGCCGAAGCGGTTCGCATTGACCGCATTCCCGGCAAGTCCACGGTCGGCATCGAAGTACCCAACGATTCACGCGCCACAATCGTGCTGCGCGACTTGCTGGACTCCCCGGAATATACGCAGTCCAACTTCAAGCTGCCGCTCGCGCTCGGCAAGGACATTCGCGGGAAGAACATCGTGGCGGATCTACAGAAGATGCCGCATCTGCTGGCTGCCGGCTCGACCGGGACCGGAAAGAGCGTGTCGATCAATACAATGATCCTCTCGCTGTTGTTCCATGCGCGGCCCGATCAGGTGAAGCTGATCATGATCGATCCGAAACGCCTGGAGCTCGGGCTATACCAGGACATCCCTCATCTGCTCGTTCCTGTCGTGACGGAGCCGAAGGTTGCAAACAACGCGCTCCGTTGGGCCGTCATGGAAATGGAGGCCCGCTACAAGAAGCTGGCAACGCGCGGTGTCCGTACCCTCGAGGCATATAACGACCAGGTCAGGCAGCTCGACATCCCTGGCCTGAGCGACGACTCCGGCGAGGAAACACCGATGCCGTTGCCCTACATCGTGATCGTCATCGACGAACTCGCCGACCTCATGATGACAGCGGCTCGCGAAGTGGAAGAGTCGATCACGCGTCTGGCGCAGATGGCTCGCGCGGTGGGCATTCACCTGATTCTCGCGACGCAGCGGCCGTCCGTGGACGTCATCACGGGATTGATCAAAGCGAATTTCCCGGCGCGTATTTCGTTCCGCACTACATCAAAGGTGGACTCCCGCACGATTCTCGATTCGAATGGCGCGGAGCAGCTGCTTGGTCGTGGGGACATGTTGTTCATGCCGCCGGGCTCGTCTCGCCTGATGCGTGTGCATGGATCCCTGGTGACGGAAGAGGAAGTGACAAAGGTCGTGACCTTCCTGAAGGCGCAGGGTGCACCGGTCTACAACGAACGAATTCTCGAACCGCCCGCTGAGGAACAAGAGACCGAGGACGCGAGCGACGGCGAACTCGACGAACTCTACGATGACGCCGTGCGCATCGTGCTGGATATGGGCAAGGCGTCAACCTCCGCGTTGCAGCGCCGCCTGCGCATCGGCTATGGTCGAGCCGCCAGCCTGCTTGATGGCATGCAACGCGCCGGTATCATCGGACCTCCGGACGGCAGCAAGCCCCGAGCCCTCCTCATCAAAAGAGAAGACTACTTCAGCGAATGATGTTGTCGCGAGGGCAGGCTCCCCTCCTCAGCAGGAGGAGGGGTGGCCGAAGGCCGGGGTGGTGTGGTCAAGAATTTCCTGGGCCACACCATCCCGTCTGCGCGAGCTAATGTGGCTTCGCGGCTTTCTCTTGCTCGCGCATCCACCCCTCCTCCTGCTGAGGAGGGGAGCCGATTGCGGCAACTTTCAAAGCGCTCCGCAGTTTGGCCAGTTCTGCCTTTAAATAAAGAATATTTGTGGGAGTACGAACAAAAATGGGCTTCAGAACCGACGCGATTCATGCCGGACAGGAACCCGATCCGTCGACCGGCGCGGTTTCAACTCCGATCTTCCAGACTTCGACCTACGTTCAGGAAGGCATCGGCAAGCACAAGGGCTACGAGTACGCCCGGACAAGTAACCCCACACGTCTCGCGCTCGAACAGAACATGGCTGCGCTCGAGGGCGGCGTTGCGGGCTATGCGTTCGCATCCGGCATGGCAGCCGAGACAGCCATCACTCAGCTCCTGTTGAAGCAAGGCGACCATGCGATCTGCGGCTCAAATGTCTACGGCGGAACGTTCCGTCTCTTCGACAAGATCGTCCGTCACTTCGGGGTGAACTTCTCCTACGTCGATACGACGGACTTTGACGCGCTCGCCGGCGCGCTCCGCCCGGAAACAAAGATGGTCTTCATCGAATCGCCGACAAATCCGCTGATGGCCATCACCGATATTCGCGCCGTTGCGCGAATCGTTCGCAAAGCCCGGAATGCGAGACTGGTCGTCGACAACACCTTCATGAGTCCGTACTTTCAGCGTCCGATCGACCTGGGAGCCGACATCGTGATCCACAGCACAACGAAGTACCTGAACGGACACAGCGACAGCATCGGCGGAGTCGTTGTGCTGAAACGCAAAGACGACGCCGAGCAGCTCCAGTTCATTCAGAACGCTGCTGGAGGCATACTTTCGCCATTCGATTCCTGGCTGGTGTTGCGCGGTGTCAAGACGCTGCCCGTTCGCATGGACGCGCACAACACGAACGGCATGGCGATGGCGAAGTACCTGGTCAAGAACCGGCACGTGAAGCAGGTGTATTACCCGGGTCTGCCGTCGCATCCGGGGCATGCCCTTGCGAAGCGCCAGATGTCCGGCTTTGGAGGAATGATCGCATTTGATCTGGGCTCACTCGCAAAGGCTAAACGGTTCCTTTCCCGCGTCCGCCTGTGCGCGCTCGCAGAAAGCCTTGGTGGCGTGGAGACGCTCATCTCTCACCCCGCCACAATGACTCACGCGTCGGTGCCGCCGAGCCAACGCCGCAAACTCGGCATCACGGACGGATTGGTCCGAATTTCCGTCGGCATCGAAGACATTAAGGACCTCATCGCGGACCTTGAGAACGCGTTTAAGTGAGTCCGGAGTTCCTCACTCCACCCTTCACCCAATCCAAATACTTCTCCAGCCCCGACTCCACCCGCAACCCGACAATCTCCGGCACCTCGTAGCGATGCAATTCCCGCACGCGTTCCTTCAACGCATCAAACCCTGCCCGCGTCGTCTTCAACAGCAGCAATACTTCCTCTGACCACGTCAGCTTTCCTTCCCACACGTAGCACGACCGGACCCCGGGCACCACGTTCACGCACGCCGCAAGTCTTTCCCCGACGACTTTCTCCGCGATCTCCTCCGCATCTTCCCTGCTCTCGCAAGTCACAAAAACCACCATTGTCTCGGTCATCGCCGTTTGTCCTTCCTGCGTGAAGAATATATATAAGGATGGCGAATTTTCCTGAGGAGGAGAGGAGAGTCCGGGCTTCCCTTTACGGCCACGTCCCTGAAAAAGATGGAATTCTTGCCTGCCTTCGCCTGGCAGAGATGATCACGAGTCGGCGAAAATCGTTGAAAACTCAGCTGAAAGACCTTTTTTCACAGTTAGGGGCTGTGTATAATCGCCGCCTGAGTGGTTCGGTTAGATCCGTCCATTCAGAGGCTTAAGGCCAGCCTTGCGGCGGAAATGCAGGAATTCCACGGTAGGAAAGTTGCTGAAGCAAACCGCAGAGAAAGGTTTGAAGCTGGTATTGATGAGCCGTCGGGTACGGAACCGGTGGTGAGGTTCTATGCCGAATCTCGTAACGCTGCTCGAATACGGAAAGCAATGGGTCAACGCAAAATAACGCAGGGTTTGGTTCCTCGAATTGCGATCGGCGTGTTCGGACTGTTGACGGTCGCGATGATCCTTTTGGCGATCTTCGATGAGCGTGGTGCTCTCGCGCTCGGCAAGCGACGCGCGGAATTGGACAACCTCAACACGGACATCGAGCAGACCATAGAGAAGAACAAGGCGCTCCAACTCAATATTTACAATCTCCTTCACGACCCCGATGCAATCGAACGCCGTGCGCGCGAGCAACTGAAGCTCGTCAAGCCTGGCGAGATTGTCATCGAGACTCCGCCGACAACGGAATCTTCGAAAAAAGATCAGACCAAACAGGCAGAGTAGTTCCCGCACCCATTGACGATTTCAAATGCCGCTCGTATAGTTAAGAGTCTTATCGACGCGGGGTGGAGCAGTGGTAGCTCGTTGGGCTCATAACCCAAAGGTCGGAGGTTCAAATCCTCCCCCCGCAATTGAAGGGCGGCTGAATAAGCCGCCTTTTTTATTTGGGTTACAAGCCACGTTGTTCAAAACAGCCTTCCAATCCCGTGGGGGCAAAACTAGCCCTTGGGGGCAAAATTGATCCCAAATGCATTCTCGACGAGTTCTGCAGCCTTCTTCAGGTCCTCCAGATCCCGGTCGTTGTAGTGTTCATCGGTGGTTGTCATTCGCTTGTGCCCGAGTTGCACGGCGGCCAATTCCAGCCCACTCACCTTTCGTAAATACTTGCTCGTCGCCCGGCGAAACGCATGAAAGCCGTCCGCTCGAGGCGTACGCTTGATCCCACAACGATCGAGAACGGGATACAGGACTTCCCTTCTCAAGTCGTCGGGATCGTGGGGGCGGCCGTCGTCATCAGACCGGCAAAACACAAAGTCGTCCGGACCGATGCTCTTGGATGCCTGCAGATGATTCGACAAAAGGTGCTCCAGACCAACAGGCATGTGCCGGACATGGTCCTGGCCTGTTTTTGTCGAATCCAGTAAGCGACCTCTCCAAAAACCCTTCTCGAAAGTGATCGTCTTGGCGTCCCAGTCGATGTTTTTCCACTGCAATGCCAACAACTCGCCAATGCGAACCCCTGTTAACGCGATACAGCAGAACAGAACCTTCCGCCGCTCCGGTATCTCTTGAAGAATCTTCTGAACATTTTCCGCGGTCCAAATCGGCATCTTCTTGCGCAGGTGCTTTGGGCGGTGAAGTTTCCGGCGAACAGGATTGTGTTCAATCAAATCGTGCTCCGCCGCGACTTCGAACATGACGTGTAGCAGTTGATAGATGTTCAGTACCGATTTCTGACTGAGCTTCTTTGCGTTCAGACTCTGGAAAAAATTGCTGATGTCACTCGGCGACACATCAGAAATCGAATTTTCGCCAAACACTGGGATAATGTGGTTCTTCAGACTCGCAGCATGGGATCCGCGGGTGGATGCGGCCGTGCCACGATTGACCTGGTATATTTCCCAGTGCGCCCTAACAAATTCGTTCAACGTGAAACCCTTCTTAACTGAAGCGATTGGCAGGACCAGCGGCGGCGCTTGCCCCATCGCGGCCATGAGATCCCTAAGATGCTGCTTCGCCTTTTTGAGAGTTAGTCCCTCCTCCCAAGGCGTTGCGGCCTTACGCCAGTTCCCGGGATTCGCTGGATCCCTAACCCAGTAACGAAATCGGCAAGCTTTTTTGCCGTTCGATTTCGTTCTCCATTCAATCCATCCCTCTTGGTACGAATTCGCGTTCACGCGTTTCTCCTTTCCCTTCGTGAACGCTCCTGTCATTTCAACCGGCTCCAACGATAGGTCCATCGTCTTTAGGCTGTCAATGACCTCAACTCCGCGGTTTCGGCAACGACGCCGTGAGCGTTAAGCCATGCGCGAAACTCGGCGGATTCGATGTTGAAGCGGACCTGGCGTCCGAACTTTACGTGAGGGATGACCTCGGGTCCCTTTCCGGATGTGCGGTCATAGATCCAGGATTCCCTGAGGTTCAGGAGAAGAGCTAAATCCTTGACGGTAAGAAATCTGCTTGGCATAGAACCGCCGTGGGTGGACTCCCACTTCAGATCTGAGGCTTCGGGCAGGACGAATATGACGCTGCACAGTCAATGCCACCTAACCTTCCTTTCCTTCTCAGGCGCCGATGTCTATGCCCCTCGTAGTTCTCCCATTTTGACTTCTTCACTGCCAGAAGACGCGGATGAAATGATCGAACTCGCTCGAGTGCGGTTCGATTGCCAACAGGCCACCGCGACCAACATTCCAGCTAAGTATGTACAATACGTGAATGCCCAGACGGGATAGCGACTGCACCGAGGCGCTCATCATAGACAGAGGAGCTGCAGCTGAGATCCCCTCTTTAGATGCCATTCGGGAATGGGCGCTTGACAAGCGAGTTTTCGTCTCCAGCGTCATGTCGGAACTGCAAGCGGAACGCACCGCAGCTGCCTCAGGGATTCGGGCTCTCGGCGCCAAACCTATATTGTTTGAGTTATTTGGTGCGAGAGACGCGGATCCGGAGGACGCGTATCTCGGTGAGGTAGAAACCTCAGACATTTACATTGGTATACTCGGTCGCCGTTACGGCAAACCGCTCCCATCTAGGTATTCAGCAACTCATGCTGAATACCTTCACGCAGAATCACAGGGGTTAAGGATAGCCGTCTGGGCTCGCGCTGAAACGAACCGCGAAGGGCATGAACAATCTTTTCTCGATGAGGTCCGGGTATTCCATGTAACGCCTCAATTTACATCGTCCGAAGAACTCCAAGCTTCGATCGAAGATCGCCTCCGCGCAATCGCCGCAGAAGATTTAGCCCCTTGGTGTAAATTAGGGAATATTGTTTTTAGGGCGAGCTATGTGGTCGATCGCGGCAATGCAATATCCGTTACAGCTCGTGTTCGCAACGATGCAGTGGCCCATGCCCTCGAAACACTGCGAGAACAACGTCTCGACAATGCTAGGCTCACTTATGCCGGCCGTAGTAAGTACGTGAGGCTTCAGAGCGTGCACTCGACGACACGAAACGCGCGATCGCGCGAACTACAACTGAACTTTGAAGTGAGGGAAGCTCCGCAGACCTACCGTAGCGAGATGAGCATCAATAACCTCAGTCCAACTGATTTGACGGAGGCTGGTCTGCGGACCGTACTGTTTGGTGAACCCAGTCCCCTGAAAGATCAATATCTCGGCTTCGTCGCCGAAATCGAAGACCCGCTGCAGCCGCTTCGCGACGCAAGGATCCCTGATGAAATCACGCGACCTCTCGCAGAACTTCTCGTTGTTGATGCGCTCGTAGGCGGGAACCGTGCGGCTCGCGTCACTGAATTTAGGCTGGGAGTCGCTATACGTGGCCTTCGCCGACTGAAACTCGCCTGGGAAGTGCCAAACCGGATACAGTGGACGACGTGCTGAGATCCGAACGATTGAAGGTCGCGTTCACCTCTGACTGCAAGGCGTGAAGCGTGTTGCCGTAGACGCTACCATGCTGAGTTAGCCAAAAACTGTCGATATTCCTTCACGATTTCTTTGAACTTTTCAGGAGAGCCACCAAAGAATCCAGCTTTGACAACAGACCAGTCGGATCCGGCCTCAGAGTCAGCGACAATCGTTGCAAGTGGACCTGACCTGCCGTCTTGGTGAGATTTCCATGCGAACCTGCCAAGCGGTCCCCACGCGTTCCTGCCCCTTGCTGAATTCAAATAGGCATGTTCGAGGGCAAGCAGCAATTCGAAACGGTCGAACACCGCATCATAGTCAGAACCCAAGAAGAGGAGCTCATTAAAAAACGATTGAAACAAGACGTAAAGGTACTCACTGCGTGGATATCGCTTCTGCGAATGATCAGGCAATTCTTTGAATACGTCCTGCATAACGCCATCAACTGAACCGATCGCGAACACTAACCGGTTCCGCCCGCCCCCCTCCGGATCGGAGACGCTCGGAACCATCAGCTGATAAAGGTTGTCGTACCTATTTGCAGCGACGGCCGCAATTCCACCAGCGTATAGCAACAGAACTGATGGATACCATCTAAGGGCGAGCCAGCCCTGAATCCCAGATTGCGATCGAACTCCATCGATTAGACGTTTCGCAGGCAAGACAAGTGTATTGAGGTGATCATCTCGGCCCCAGAAACCAACAAGCGCCTCGATTTTTAGCAGATCGCGGCACGCAGCCTCATACATTTGAAGCCGTTCTCTCAGTTTCTCAACTGACCACTCTGTGTCGTAAGAAAGACCCGAAAACTGGGACAACACCGCACGGACCTCGCTCGTAACGAGGTCGTGTAGCCTTAGCCTCAACCGGTCATCAGCTAGGAACTCTTTGGCGGACGCTATCTTCTGGTCATCTACTTCCATACGAAATTCTCAATGCTTAGTTTCCATAGTGTTCAGATGGTGTTCACGCCGTCGCCAACGTTTCGGGCATTTCATCCCAGGTTCGTCCTTCCAGTGATCGCCCTGCCCGCTTTTTCTGCACTCCGCCCCATTGTTTGAAGAAAAAGGGGACGTTGGCGTCTGAACACTGGTCGCGAATCGATGTGACCCATTCTTGGTTCATGGGCCGGGCGCCAGGTCCTGATTCGCCGCCGACGATGACCCAGTCAATGCCGGACAAGTCGAGGTTGGGTAATGGGCCGAGCAGTGGTTCGAGCGACAAAAACTTTATGGCCGCTTTCGTCTGCCGAAGATCATCGATTCTGTATTGATACTTCTCGTTCTCGACGCTGACTCCCATCCATACGTTCTCTGGCCAATCCAGTTGGTTGTTAAGCTTGAGTAGCCGTCCCGATCGCTTCGTCAGGACTTGGAACTGATGCCAGTTCGCCTTTCTCATGGTTCCAAAGACATTCATAATGAACTGCTTGGGTACCTTGTCTTGGAAGAGGTCGCTCATGGAATTGACAAAGATCATCTGTGGTTTCCTCCAGTGCAGCGGCGCATCGAGCATCTGTGGGTGGAGCGTGAGCTTAAAACCGTTGCGATAGTTGCGTTGTCCCATCGCCTTGAGTCGCACAGACATGCGTTCTGCGTAACACAATTTGCATCCTGGACTAATTTTTGTGCACCCAGTTAACGGGTTCCACGTAGCCTCGGTCCATTCAATTGTCGACTGGGTGGCCATGGGGGGTTGCTCCTTTTCATGTTGGGAACTGCAGCGTCGTGTCCGGCGGGAGTGTTCGTTTGACATTGCCGGCCTGCATGCGGCGCTCTTCAGCGGGTGGAGAGACTTGAATCCGGAAGTCTGCTTCCAGCCGGAGGACGGCATCACGGTAATTGGTTTCCGTGTATTGAGTCTCCACGGCCTCCTCTTCGAGGAGTTCTCGAAACGTCTGTGTCCGTCCCGCGAATTGTTCCAACAGCCGTTCGCAAATGTTGTTCAGTGGTGAAAACAAGGGTAAGGTCTTCGCTTGCGTATCCCTGGGGTCGAAGTCCCATGACCCTACGCCGTCGATGACCTCAGAACTGTAGGAGGTCATGAGGTTTTTCATAATGCTCGCGCCTTTCGGGTGCTTCGACGCGAAGACGAGATGATGGCTGGTGCCGCCTCCTTCACGCGTTCTGAAGGCAAATACGACAGGAATGCCCTTGGCTTTCTTAATTGCGGAGCGGATGGCATTCAGGACGACCTCTTCTCTTGCAGGCGGGTTTCGTAGGGCGATTTCTTGTCGTAAGGCTTCCGCTCGTTCTTTTTCGAAGAATTCATTGATGGAATCGTCCATAACTGGGTAGCTCAGTTTCATGTTGACGCGGCTATAGTTGAAAAAGAACAAGCAATCGTTCCCAAAGCCCTGCAGTGCGGAGGTGATAAGGGCGAGTGACAAGCCTTTGTAGCCGCATGGATCAGCGAAGACGAGCGTGGGAATACTAAACTCGTGTTCCGCCATCGACCGATCCACAACGATGTTCGTGAATGCCGGTTTGTATTGCAACCGATCAATGCCAGGTAGTGACATCACGTTCGTTTCGACTTGGGCAGCAAACTCTGGATCGCCATCGTTAAACCAGAGTCGCACTGATCGTCGCAGTCTGTCGTTGTCGATCACTTGTTCCGTGATGAGCATCGGAATTGATTTCTCGCCGTTTTTGTACTTGCCGGGGCCAGCGAAGAGATCGGCGTACCCAACGATTTTGCTTCTTGCCAGGAGAACGTTCGCCCAGGCGAGGAAATAATCGACGACAGCTTTGTGTTTGATTTTTGATGACTCGCGCGGGTAGTCGAAGAAACGTTCCTCGACGCCCAGCTCGTTATGTTTGTGCACGCAACCTCCCAAACGCGCCTAAGGAAGGGCCACCGCTTCGAGAAGGGACTGACGCTTGCGAAAAACCAACAGTTGCCCTTCATAGCACAATCCGTCCAGAGCGGGACGGGTTAGGTCCATCAGTTCAGAGTGTGTCGCCTCGGTTTGCAGGACTGCATGCTCTAAAGGGCGAGGTCCGCATGCGTCCGGGTACAATACGTGGTCATGTTGCCGACGGACCCGCGGCTCAACTTCTCGTGGCTTTGCCACTTCACCGATTCCCGCAATTTGCCAAAGATCAAGAAACTCGGTGGTCTCTACTCAATGATCAAGTTGCGTGATATGGGCGTGGTGGGTGACGACCATTTTCCTGGAGGAAACGAATGGAGCCTCGACGCAGACAAAATGTTCGGCATGGATGGATACGTGCACCTTTGTCTTCGAAGCAACCATCCGATGGAGCACATCGCGCGCAATGATGGCCGCATTCAGACAACGCAGTGGCTCTACATTGACATCGAAGTCATGCAGTTGGATGGTGTGATGATGACCATGGATGTGTCGAACAAGTCAGGCATCCATCCGATCTCACTCGAGGAAGCAGGCAAGCTGTTGGATTATGAGGTGCTGCAAAAGCGGTTAGATTGGAACGATCCGGCCATCAATGCTAGGTTAAAAGCAATGGAGAAGGTCGAAGTACTAATCCCGGAGTGCGTTCCCTTCAAGTACTTTGAGAGGTTTTTCCCAAATGGCTGAGCGCCCTGTCTTCATACCGTCACCCGACAGAGCTGAGTTGGTGCGGGAGATCTTTCTGCCGATCAAGTGGCACTCTGGTTTCGCATTGGTGCAGAAGGAGAAGAACATTCAGGAGCTACATGAAGCGGCGGCGCAACGGGGCATTGCCCCCCTCCTGGAGATTTCAAGTAAGTCTAAGAGCGAGCGCGGACGGCACATGAGCGCGTTTCATATGACCGTACCTACCAAATGCTGTGGACGAATCAAACTGGAGCTCGCTTTCCAGGGTAGTAAGGTATTCGAGCATGGGGGACCGTTCACGGACTTGTTTTACAAGGGCGATAAAGAGATTGGTCAGGCGAAGCGGGACCCACGCTTACAGAAGTCAGGCCGGTTGATCGGATTCTCATTTGAAGGCCTGGATTTTCCGCTCGAACCAAAGACTGCGTTCTATGACTGGCTGTATTGCTCGTTTTTGTGGGATCACCGGGAGTGGGCCACGAAACTGTACGCCTACGCAGGATTCACCGACGTCGAGTTCAATCCCCAGCGGTCAATCAACTGTCAGGCGCGATCGGCGGCATTGTTTCTGTCGCTGATGAAGCGGGGCGACCTTGAGAGTGCACTCCAATCGCCTTCTGCCTTCCTCGACACCCTCGTCCGGTCGCGGTATCGCCCCCAACTCCGCGCCGACGATTTCACACCAGAAGGGTTGTTTTCGCCCCAGAGATAGAACAGCCGTTTACAGGGCTCACTTTTTTGAAAATTCGAACGGTACTCTTGCCTTGACCACGCAACTTGGCCTGCGCGTGTCGTTGTTGAAAGAGATCTATTACCGATCAGGATGTTGGCTCAGTTGAATATTGGCCGGGAACTCTCGCCTACGAGGGTAAAGCCTGCCCAGTAGACCGGTAGCGCTTGGTCGCCGAATTGTTGAAGGAGGTCGAGTTTGGCTTGGCGGAGCGCGGAGCCTTTGTCAGAGCCCGCGGCGAGATGCTGGTAAAAGCGCTTCATGAGGGCGATGGTGTAGATGTCGTCCGCCGTCCAGAGGCTGGCGACGACCGCTTTAGCCCCGGCGAGAAGGAAAGCACGTTCAAGGCTGGCGATTCCCTCTTCGCCGAGAAGCCTGCCGGAGCCAGTCTCGCAAGCGGATAGGACAACGAGGTCAGCTCGAAGTGGGAGGTCCCGGATTTCCCGGACTTGGAGGAGGCCATCGTCGGTGGACGCTGGAGAGGTTCCGAGGACGAGAGCGGCTCGGTCTGGAAACTCAGTGTTGGCGACACCGTGAACGGCGAGATGGACAATTCGGAAGTTTTCCAATGGTAGTGCCTTGAATGCAGTTTCGGTGGCGTCGGTATTGAGAAGCAGTTGGTTGGGCCCTCTCACGATACTGCCAATACTCTGGACTTCTTGTTTGCTTCCGGGCAGCTTAGGAAAGCTCACGGCGTCGAGATCAAAAAAGTCAGCTGCAGCGTTCTCAGCGGAGTTCTTTCCTGTGGGGGTTCCGGAGTACACGGCGCCGCCCACGGCGACGAGGCTCATCGGCAGCGGTTCGGAGGCCTGAGTCTGCCGGAGAAGGTGAAGCACCGTCGCTGATGGCGCGTAGGTGACGACGTAAGAATCGAGGACGTACTTTCCATTGGAGTCTCTCAAGGCATCCAATGGCAGAAGGTTGAGTTTTCCGTCAGGAACGACGACCAACCTCGATTTTCGCTCAGGACCGAGCGCTGGTTCGAGGATCAGAGAAAAGAGCTCTTGGGAAACAGCGACATCCGGCTGTCTCGATCGCACCGCTGAAAGATAACTGTTAACCAAGGCCTCGATTCGTTTACGCCCGGCTGCGATCACGATGACGCGCAATCCGTCTCGGGTGATTCTCAGGCAGTAGGATTCAGGCTCACTCAGCACATACTCGAGCAACGCTTCGTCAGGGCGCAGCGATGTTTGCAGTAGACGGAGCGGAACGGGCTTCGGACGGTCCTGCGACGAAGCTAATGCGGAAGTAGTTTTTCGTACAGGCGAGAGCAGCTGCTCTGCCGCGAAGAGGCTGTCCAGCAATTCTTGACGCCTGGATCGGTCCGTCTCATGAACTAGAGCAAGTTGGATTCGATTGATCTCCGCTTGAGATTCAACCGTAAGACCGTCAACGTTTGTCAGAGTCTCCGATTCTCCGCGCAGAGTATCCGCGAGAGCTCGACCACGAGCTCTTTCAATGATTTCGTAGGCTCTTGCCGGATTGGACAACTTTCTCGCAACCAATTCGAAATGACCCACATATGCTTCGCTTAGAGCCGCGATCAAGGAACTCTTCAACTGGCGCCGCGTTACATTCACCAAGAGTGCATCCAGTACATCCGTCGCCTCGCTAAAGGTTTCGTCCGCACGATCGAATTCCCCGTTTCTCACCTGAAGGTCTGCCAGCAGAGACAGATCCTGAGGCAGGTGATATCGATCTTCGAGGGCACGCACCATTCGGATGCCCTTCGACGCCCACAACTCCGCACTATCCAAATCGCCGGCCTGACGGTAGGCCTTTGCCAGCTCGATCGCGCTCCAGGCCAGGACATGATGGAAGCCATTCTCATCGCTAATTCGTGCAGCCTCGGTCAGATTCTCTATAGTTCCCGATACAACCAACAACTGCGCCAGTGCCATGTTGTGCTTCTCTTCACGGGCGCGGTTTGTGGCTGCGGCGAGGACGGCTTCCGCCTCCGCGGTCCGATTCATAGCCAGAAGAGACCGCGCCTTTCCCTGATATGCCAAGTAGAGGAAACCGTGATCGGGAACGACAGACCCCAGTTTCAATACGGTGTTGGCGTACTTGAGACCCGCCTCCGGTTGTCCAGCTTCTACGAATCCGTTGCCGACCAAAGAGGTGTAGTGAAGCGCACCGCCAAAATCTCCGCTAAGATATTGCGACCTGATCGCGTCTCCGATTCTTCGCTCCTCGTTGGACGTCAATACGACAAATGGGATGGTTCGAGCGGCAATGGTTCCAATCTTTGGGATGCTTAGCTGCCATACACTCAGAACCTCGAGGAGCAGCGCCTCGAACTCTTGATCGACCTTGTCGATTTCATCGACAAGAAGAACGCATGGTTTCTCTTCTTGCAGGAGAGCGCGAAGAAGTGGACCCTCCGTGAAGAAACTCAAACCGTGCAGCTCCTGGCGGATGGATTCCCATTCGCCACCAGATTGAGCCGGGCTCGATTCCAGATAGAGCTTCTGCAAAGCCTCATCAAACTTCCCAATCGCCTTCTCTTCGTTGATGCCCATATAGCACTGCAGCCGTTCAACGTGCGTGTCTGCCGCCTTGGCCACCGCATACGCGAGTTCCGTCTTGCCGCAGCCGGGCGGTCCCTCGATGAGAAGTGGACGTCGCATCTTTGAGGCGAGATACACGATCCACAGGACCGTTTCATCGGTAAGGTATTTTGCGCTGCGCAACTTGTCTCCGAGTGCATCGGGCGAAGAGAACATGGTCACCATCCTTAAGCAGTCTGAGCAATCGTGGCTGCTCTGTTACGTATGAGAATCGGCCGAAAGATTTTCTGTCGCGCATCGCTCGAATTCCTTTGTGGAGATAGCAGCCCTTATCAGCAGCATCCGTTTGCAAATCATGAATGGCGCCTTGCCGAATGGGGGTTGGGCCAGCGGAGACGGCCAGTCTGCAAGCGTCGAAGCGACGTGCCTCGCTCTTCTTGCACTCCGTGAAACGGGTAGCCCCATCTACGAAAAAGGGCGAAGGCTACTCGAAGGTTTGAGAAACATTGATGGAAGCTGGCCGGCTTTCGCGGGCGATGACCCTGAGGGGTGTTGGACGACGTCCCTGGCCATTATCGTACTCAACGCCCTTCAGCCAAGACCGCACTCTGTCAAGAAAGCACTATCCTGGCTTCTCCGGAACAAGGGCCGCGAGGGACACTGGCTTTGGAACCTGAAGTTTCGATTGGCGGATCGTAATGTCCGATTCAATCCCGACAAGTTCGGGTGGTCCTGGATACCCGGAACGGTGAGCTGGGTGATTCCAACCGCGTTCGCATTGATCGCACTTCAGCAGGCAATTCCCTGTTGTCAGACCGAAGCAGTCTCCACTCGAATCCAGTTGGGCGCTGAGATGTTTTTCGACCGTGCGTGTCCAGGGGGTGGATGGAATGCAGGAAACGGTGTGGTACTCGGATCCCCTCTGAGACCCCACGTCGACGCAACCGCAATTGCGCTCGTTGCGTTGGCAAACAACACACGAGATACAGCTGCAGCAAAAGCGTTGAAGTGGCTCAAGCAGGCTTACGCGGAATGCTCGTCCCCCTATAGTCTTGCCTGGTCCGTCGTCGCGTTTGCGGCACATAAAGACGAGGCTTTTCTTTCTTGCACTGAACGTCTTGAAGCCGCCCTCCTACAGCAAACGATAGCGTTGAACATCGAGACACTCAGTGTGGCGGTCATTGCCCTTGATGTCGCTCAGGGTAAACCCAATCCGTTCCAGTTGGTGACCCCGTGAACCGGCGTGATTGGTTGGCCGCCTCTGCAGCGGTCGGGGGGAGTGCCCTTGTATGGAGCCAGCAACAGCGACCATTCAAGTTCGACCTACGGCCCCGACGCTCTCGCGTAGCAGTCCTCCCTGCCGAGGTCTATTCCGATGCCTTAGAACAGTTAGTGTTCGACGGCATCCGACTGTTCCATCTCGACCTGCGTGGCAAGTCAGTCCTGCTTAAACCCAACATGGTCGAATTCATTCCCGGAAAACCAGTGAACACGGATCCCCGATTGATTGGTGCGGCAGCAGAAGCATTTCTTCGTCTCGGCGCCGCTAGCGTCGTTGTTGCCGAAGGTCCGGGCCATCATCGCGACACCGATCTGGTTGTTCACGAGACTGGTCTTGCTGATCAACTCACTCAGCGCAGGATTCGATTTGCGGATCTGAATCGCGACGAACTGGTCAAGACAAAGCTCCGTGCCAACTATTCCGGCCTTGGACATCTCTGGCTTCCCCGAACGGTCCTTGCCAGCGACTTCATTGTTTCCATGCCGAAGGTGAAGACGCACCATTGGAGCGGCGTCACGCTCAGCATGAAGAACATGTTTGGAATAGTCCCAGGGTCTCGCTACGGCTGGCCAAAGAACGTCCTCCACTGGGCTGGCATTCACGAGAGCATTCTCGACATCTGCGCCACAGTCCGTCCGCACTTCGTCATCGCTGACGGCGTCATCGCCATGGAAGGCGATGGTCCCCTCAACGGCACTCCAAAGGCGCTTCGCACAATTCTCCTTGCCGATGACCCCGTCGCTGCCGACTCGGCTCTAACGCGGTTGCTCGGATTCAATCCTTGGAACATTCCACACATCAGAGAGGGCAGTCGGTTCATCGGCAATCTCAGCGAACCTGTTGTGTCCCGGCTTGCCTGAGGGCCGATATCGACATGATCCGAAACCATTGGTACAGTCGGTTGCCAATCTGTGCCGTCCATGCGGTGGCACGAAGCAAGAGAGGTCGTGATTAAGGTCAAAGCTCAATTCATCGATCCAATGCTACTCCTATGCAAAGAGAAACTACCGGAAGGGGCTAATTGGCTCTATGAAATCTTATGTGGTCGGCCACATAAGATTTCTTCTGTGGCGTTCGCTGTTATGTGGCGCTGGTGGATCGGGCATTGGCAAAACCAGAATGCGGCTTGTTCCAACGCCACATAATTTCCTATCAAAGGCTTTGCAGGAACTGCATCAATGCGGCGTCCTTCTTCCAGTGCTTTGAGGGAACAGCCCCACCGACTTCGCAAGTGGCGAGCGCCTTAGCCTTCCTTTCCAGATCCACTTCCGCGTAAATATTCGTGGTGTTGAGGGAAACGTGACCCAACCAAGCGCGGATAGTGTTGATGTCGACACCCGCGCGAAGAAGGTGGGTTGCAGTTGTGTGTCGAATGGTATGAGGGCTCACGCGCTTCTTCGTTAATGAAGGTATGCGGTCCAGAAGCCGCTGGACGTATCTTTCAACCATTGTGTGAACGCCAAAGCGGGTGATGGGTCGACCGCACCTGTTGAGGAACACTTGATCTGTCGCGGGACGGTTCCCTATCACGGATGAAAGTTCAACGACAGTTTTTGGCCACAACGGACAAAGTCGAAGCTTGTTTCCCTTACCACGAACCTGGACGAGCGAATGATCACGAGAAGAGTTAGCCAAGAGAACATCCGCAATCCTAACCTGTGCAGCCTCGTCAGCTCGCGCGCCCGTGTTGTAAAGGAAGAGCAAGAGAGCATGGTCGCGGCGCCCCTGTTCCGTCGATTGGTCGGGTGCACTCAACAGCGCATCCATTTCCGATTTCTCTAGGTATGTAATCGTCGATCGGGGCGTTCGCTTAAGAGGAATGTTGCGGACTTGCCCGCACCACTCGATGTGCTCGGGGCTGTGCAGGGCGATAAAGCGAGCCAACGAGCGGATCGCGGCCAACCGCTGGTTACGGGTGGCCACCGTGCATTTTCGGGATTCCTCTAAATGCCGTAGAAAAAGCCGCACTGTATCCGGTGAAACGTCAGTGACCGAAATCTGGTCGATCTGTTTATGTGCGTGTTGAGCCACAAACGGAAGCAGGAGACGAAGCGTATCCCGATAACTGCGCTGGGTGTTTCGTGCCAGATTGAGTTCGGTTACCAAATATTCAAGCAGAAAGCGCCGGACCCATGTTCCAAGGAGGCTTGGCTTACTCATTGCCGCCCTCCCGTTTCGCGTAACGCTCGAACCGCAGGCTTGCCTGATGCAGGAGATCCGGCGTCATAGAGAGATACGCCTGTGTGGCCGCTAGAAGCGTATGTCCCATGTAGACTGACAGTGGTGGCAGAAGTTTCTGTACGTCCTTGCCCTCTCTATACCAGCTCGTTAATCGATGAACAGCCGATGTATGACGTAGGTCATGAAGCCGAGGCTGACAACGGGGACCGCCGTCGCGGTGCAGACCCGCATGCATTCGGATTTGCTTGAAAGCTCTCTCAATCTTGTGGAGGGGAATCTGCTTCGCGTTGCGTCCAACAAAGAAATGGTCATCGGGTTTCCTGGCTGGTGAGTCGTGGCGCCGAGCGTATTCGGCAAGGACCCGAACCGTGTTCTTTCCGATGGGGACCAGACGACTTTTGAAGAACTTCGAGTCTCGGATCGTAAGGACGCCTTCGGAAAGATCGACATCCCTTATCTTCAACGACAGTGCTTCTGATGTCCGCAAGGCTGCGCCATACATCACAAGAATAAGAGCCCGCATTACAGATGCATCAAGATCACTGCGCGGACGGCGGCACGACTCCGTCGAATCCAATAAGCGCCGAAGTTCAGCAGGCGAATAAATGTAAGGCTTGAATGGTGGTAGTTTCGGAATGGTGAGCGGTAATGGCGAGGTTGTGACAAACCTGCGGCTGATTGCGTATCGATAAAACCCACGGAGGGCGTTGTGCTTCACATACCACGTGGTTGTAAGTGGGCCAGCGCCAATAAGGAAGGTATTTACTTTTTCGGGTGAAACGTCGGCAATATCAACGTCTGGTCCCATGGCCCGACAAAACGCTTTCAGTTGGCTCCCATTGACTTTAAAGCGCTCGCCAAGTGCTTTTCGGAAACCGCCATATTGTTGGCAGATCAGGTGAAGATTCATAGCAGCTCTCCCAGATCGAAGCTGGCAACCTCGCGGAGCCGCACGAGATCCACTTTGGCGTAAATCCGCGTCGCATCAGGATCACGATGTCCGAGGTGATCGCCGATTTCCTTCAAAGACAACCCGTGGTTGATAAGACGAGTTGCACAGGCGTGCCGTATTGAATGCGGCCCGTGGTGCTTGAGAGATGGCGCCCGCTTGCGCAGTTGGCCAGCAACGATCGCCCACATTGCGCCATTTGAGAGAGGGCAAATCGGCGCGTGCCTGGTCAGAAACACTTGCCGGTGGGGGGATTTTGGTCTTACTTCCTTGAGGTAGCGTATGATTGCCGCCCCGACGGAAGGACGGAGCGGAAATACGTGGCGTGCAGATCCCTTGGAACGCGTGAAAGCGATTGCTTCCTGCTCCCAGTCGATGTCGGAAAGTCGCAGGCGAGCGACTTCTCTTGAGCGAACGCCATAGACCGCAAGTAACATCAGGATTGCGTGATCGCGGATGGCGGTGGGGTGATCGCCGCCGGTAGCATCCAGGATCTGTTGCACAATATCCCAAGTCGGTCCAGAGGGGAGCGTCTCATGCTGAAACACGCGAGGTGCCATGATCGAAGCAGCGATGCCCGCGGGGCACCAGCCTCTCATTTCGGCGTATCGAAAGAATGACCGAAGCGATGAAGCATAGGCTCGAACGCTGATGCGCGCATATTGCTCTTCATTCACCTTTTTCAGCAGGAGCGAATCGACATCACAGACGGTGATGGTTTCAAGAGGTCGCTTTCCGTCAAGCAATTGATCAAGGAACGGCCGCACGGTCACACATTGGTATTCGACCGTTTTCGGGGAAAGACCTCGTTCTTCTCTCATAAAGGTTCTGAATTCGGTCAACATACCGTCGCAGGCCGTTATCGGTTTGGCTGTGGCCTGGAGACGGTTGAGAGAAGTTAGCCATCCAACCGCCTGTGTCATGAAGTATGTCCTTGATTCCTTGACATACTGGCTGTTCGCCGAAGGCCAGTTGTGCCTCGACCATCGGCGTTCCGCGGCTTCGATCTCCGCGAGGCTAATTTGGTCTTTGGGCCGGTGACTCAATCTCAGATGCTCTGCGATTGACAGCAAAAGGCGAGCTTTCATCCGAAGGGTACACTTGGACATTCCTTGCGCCGCACATTGAGCTAGATATTGGCGGCGTTCGTCAACGAGCGGGGCGGAAAGCTGGCGAGTTAACGCATCGGAGCGGGAGAACAATTGGTTAAACATTGAATCGGACTCCTTTTCGAAAATTGGAAAGCGATCCGACTCTACGTCGTCAACAATCACTGACAAGCGCAATGACTACTTCTAAACGGGTCAATGAGAAGGAATTCCGGAACATACGATCCTTCGCCCTGTCAGTGTCATGATTCGAATCCTTACCGACTATTACCAGTCGTCGGGAACGCCCTTCCCAAGCCACAATTCCCAACCTCCGACTTGGCAACACTATGGCTTCGAACAAACCTGAGGCTGGCGGCGGAACAACGACGGAGTTAGTGGACTCTAATGAGTTGGGCGCTTTGTGGAAAATGGTTTGGACTCCGTGTGTGAAGGCTCAGGAATCGTTTGTAGGGCGAACGGAAAAGGGACAGCATGAGCTATCGATGGACTGCCGGTTTCGTACTGATTGCGCTATTGCAGCTCATAGTCGCGGAAAGCCTCTATCCTTATCACGCGACCAGTAAAACAATAAACAGCGGGAATCCAGGAGAGGTCTTATTCGATCCCTGCTTTATGTGGTCTCAAATGGGCATCATTCCTCGTCTCGGAGGTTTTGCCTGGCTCGCCTCTTTCGCCGCTCTGATCGTGTACGGCCTGCGCAATCGCCCTGCCCCACTAGGAGTTCCGATCGTAAATCTGTTTACGCTGGGTATCATCGTTAATGAATCATATTGGCAGCTTTCACACTGCTCCACAGCACAGGTTCGTTTGAGTTTTGTTGTCTGGACTGTGGGCGTCGTCATAATGGGCGGCCATCACATTGTCCAACGCTCAATGGCACGGGTGTAATGCGTGGATGAATCACCGGGCAAACCGGAGAGAACCTAATGGGGCAGTTTGCCGATCAAGCTATGCTGGACTTCGCTGAGCCAAGCCTCCGATGAAATTATGTAGCCTTGGAGATGGCTCGGTGCGTCTTCATAACTGTCCCCGCATGCCAGCGCCACATAACGGCGAACGCCACAGAAGAAATCAAGTTGGACGGCTATCGCGCCCTCGCCATCAAGAGCGGCGAGAAACTGCAACTCCGCTCCCGCAACGATAATGATTTTAGTGCACGTTATCGCGACATCACTGCGGCCCTCCGATTCCTGCCGGATGAAACAGTGGTCGATGGTGAAGTGGTCGCCCTCGATGAAGAAGGGAGGCCGTCCTTCAATCTCCTACAAAATTACGGTTCCTCAAAACCGAACCTTATTTACTACGTCTTCGACGTACTGGTAATTGCCGGCCGCGATGTGATGCGGGAGACGCTCGACGCACGGCGAGAGTTGCTGGAAGAGCAGGTGCTGCCGAAGCTGGGTGAGCCAATCCGGTATTCGCAGGAGTTGAGATCAGATTTGCCGACGCTGATCGAGGCGGTCAAGGCTCAGGGACTGGAAGGCCTTGTGGCGAAGCGTCGCAACAGTCGGTACGAGCCTGGCCAGCGGTCCGGCGCCTGGCAGAAGATGCGAGTCAATCGAGGCCAGGAGTTCGTGATCGGCGGATATACAGTCGGCGGCACAACGTTTGATGCGCTCATCTTCGGTTATTACCAGGAAGGGAAACTTATCTATGCGGCGCGGACTCGCAACGGCTTCACGCCTTCGGCACGTGCAAGTCTGATCAAGCGGTTTCGCGCATTGGAAACGGCGGAGTGCCCCTTTGCAAATTTGCCGGAGGATAAGAGCGGGCGCTGGGGCGCTGGCCTTACCGCAGCCAAGATGGTGGAGTGCCGATGGCTCAAGCCGGTGCTGGTAGGCCAGTTCGAGTTTCTGGAATGGACTGGGGACAATCACTTACGTCACACAAAATTCATTGCTCTGCGTGACGACAAGAAGCCGAAAGATGTGAGGCGGGACAGCTAATTACACGCCGCCTGACTGGATGAATCTAATTCTCCGTGCCTTTGCTGTGGAGACGAGCGTTTACTCCGATACCGGTGGTCAGTGCCATCTCGTCCTGCGTTCTCGTTCGATGCCTGCTCCATACTTCCGCCACTCACTCGCATTGCAGGAAGGGCATGACCACAAAACCCTGACGAATTTCTCAAAATCACTTCCCGTTCTATGCTTTTGTCGCATTAGTACTCCGCACGTGTTGCATTTTTCCGATTCGGGCACAGGCACGGCATTCATGCCTGTTTTCACAGGCGCTGATTTGTATCGATGAGCGATGAATTTCAGGAATGACGAGATTGTCGAATCCTGAAGCGCGTTGTGGATGTCGGCGGGACGTCGAACAATTGCCACACCTGCCCGCTTTTGAAGGCGATTTCGAGTATACGCTTCTCTGGCAAATAGGCGATTGTCTCGACGCGCGCATCAAATACCGAAACCCGCTTCGCCTCGATCGGAAGCACGAAGTGTTCGCAGTCATCTACTTTCTTCTGGCACTGTCGGCAGTACACCATCGGCGCGAGAGACCTCGGCTTCAGATATACCGAACATTTGTACGGTAGTCAATCAGGAGAAATTGAGTCGCCGTCACTGTTAGGATTTCTGGCTCGAAATCACAAAAGCCACAATCATTCCGACAATGGCTCCCAGGATCATTCCGGCGATCAAATAGTTGAAGGACGTGTGCGCATACCCGAGCAGTAGCTGGTCAAGGCCTCGCAGATTCGCTCCCCTGGTAATCACAGTGGTAAACGGAAGCTGCCCCATTAACGGCACGCTCGGCCGAAGCAGAAATCCAACAATACTGCCCATCAAGAGACCGGCGATCGTGAGTTTGCTCTTCATGGAAGGCTATGGTGTTGGTGCGCAGGGCCGTTACGCTAGATTCTAAGACAGCTCTTCGGTCAAACGGAAACTCTGTATGCAGTCTCTTCGGAAACCCTAGCGCTTCTTCGCCGCTCGCTTTGTCGTTTTGTGCGAACGACTGCGCGGCGTTTTGACCGTGACGGCCTTCTTTGTTGCCCCCACGCGCTTTCGCTTCTCGCCTCCGCCGGCACGCTCCGGCAGCTTGCGGTCGCCCGTCTCGCGATTCCACTCCTCAAACGTTTCTGGCGAGATCTTCCCTTCGACTAGAAGCTCCGCGAACTTGCGGCGTTGCGCTTGGCTCTTGAACGGCATAAGTTCTCACATACTGCGGAATTGGACGATACGTCAACAGCGGCGGTGATTTCGACGTGAGAGCCGCGCCAAATGATTGCGCCGTCATGGCTTCCTGAAGTACCCATCATTATTAAACACCTATCATTATTAATAGATGTACCCGGCTCCCCGTGTTCCCTTCATGAAACCAGGCCGGATCAGCTGACGCGTTATGAGGATGGCCGCCGAGTCGTCCCGGCTACGAAGAGCGAGGAGGGCAAGCGGACTAATGCGGTGCGCTTAGGGCGCATGCTGCACTTATGACGAGCGCACTGACAGCCGTCCTGCACGCCGTAGCATTTATTTATGGCCGCTCGATACGCTTTGAGTTGCTGCGAAAAGGCTGTTACCAGATTGTAGGGCACCTCTCCGGTTCAGTCGATGTCCTGCCATATGAATCGCTTGAGGACGATAATGACGCCAAGGCATATACTCCACTCGTCATGACCCATTCGCGACACTCGAGACGCCAGTTCATCAAATCCGCAACCGCGGTGCTCATGGTGAGCGGAGCCGGGCGGTCGCTTGGCGCGGAGTCGTTCGACCCCTTTGAGAAGAACATTCGCGAGCTTCAACGGGCGATGACGAGTGCGAAGACGAGTTCCGCGCAGCTGGTCCAGTTCTACCTGGACCGCATCGCGGCCTACGACCAGGCGGGGCCGCGCGTGAACGCGGTCCTTCATATCAATCCGAATGCCGCTGCGGCTGCGCGGGTGTTGGACGACGAGCGCAAGCGCCGACGGCTGCGCGGGCCGCTGCACGGCATCCCGGTGCTTCTCAAGGATAACTTCGACACGAAAGACATGCCGACAACGGGCGGGGCGCTGGCGCTGGAAGGCATCGTGCCGAAAGACGACGCCTTCCAGGTGCGGAGGTTGCGCGAAGCGGGCGCCGTAATTCTGGGAAAGGTGAACCTCCACGAACTTGCGCTGGGCCTCACGACGGTCAGCTCGCTCGGCGGGCAAACGCTCGATCCCTACGACCTGACGCGCACGCCCGGGGGGAGCAGCGGTGGCTCCGCCGTTGTCGCTACGGCAAACTTCGCCGCCGTCACTTTAGGCACCGATACGAGCGGTTCGATTCGCATCCCCAGCTCGCACAACAACGTCGTCGGTCTCCGGCCGTCGTTGGGCCTGTTGAGCCGCACGGGCATCATCCCCTTCGGCCACACCCAGGACACGGGCGGGCCCATTGCGCGGACGGTGGAAGACATCGCCATCATTCTTGACGCGACAGCCGGCTACGATGCGGCGGATCCGACCACCGCGGCAAGCAGGGGTAAGATTCCGCGGACATACACCTCGTCACTCAAGCGGAATGCACTCAAGGGCGCCCGCGTTGGCGTACTCACCGAGTTTTTCGGCACGGCGCCGGAAGACGCGGTAGTAGGCGCCGTCGTTCGACGCGCCATCGACGAGATGAAAGCGCTTAAGGCAACGGCAGTCGATGTCGTTGTGCCGAACCTCGCCGCGCAGCTGACCGCGTCCAACCTTCTTACGCAGGAGTTGAAGTTCTATCTGGGCGACTACCTGAAGAAGTCCGGCGGGCCTGTTGCCTCGGTAGAGGAACTGCTCGCGTCGGGGCTTCACGCGTCTCAGCTGCAGGGCTTCCTCGACATCGCGAACGCGATTCCGGACGGCTACCTCGCAGGCGACGATTACAAGCGCCGTCTCGCCGCTCGATCAACCCTCGGCCTGGCAATCCTCAAGGTAATGGACGACAACCGGCTCGACGCCCTCGCATATCCGACGACGAGAAGAATTGCGCCGGTCGTGGGAAACAACCAGATCGGCAGCAACGCGGGGCTGTCGGCACAGACGGGCTTTCCGGCGATCAGCGTGCCGACCGGATTCACACCCGGCGGTTTTCCCGTCGGCATGGAGCTGCTCGGCCGTCCGTTCGGCGAGCCGACGCTAATCGCGCTCGCGTACTCCTTTGAACAGTCCACGGACCATCGCCGGGCGCCATCATCGACACCGCGACTCGGAACGAAAGCGGACGCGGGCGCGCCCGGCGCAATGTCCGCCGATACGGGATCCGGAAGCGTCACCTTCACGGTTGCCGCGACCGGCGCGCAGTCCGTGCCGCCATCAGATGTCACGTTCACCGCCACAGCACGCTTCAACTTCAACCCGCAAACACGTCAGCTCGGCTACGACGTCTCGCTTCCCGCCGCTTTGTTGCCTGAGATTGCCGGCGTCTACCTCCATCGCCGCGCGAACCGTCCGAACGGTGGCGTCGCGCACATCTTGGCGAAGTTGCCCACCTTGTCTAACTCCGGTAAAGTCACGCTGTCCGAGCAGGAAGCTAACGATCTGAAAGCAGGAAAACTCTACCTCGCGGTCGTGAGTCGAATGAGCCCGCGACTGAGCGCTCGGGCAGACTTGATTATGTGACTCCCCGTGAGTGTGAGGGACCCGAATGCGCGCCGTTGTGAAAGTCATTTGTCTACGGATTCATGCTCACAAAATGCTCACAGAAATTCGAGAACAAGGGCAAACACCCGACACCATCGGATACCAAATGCTATGAAACGAAAGGACTGGCCATCATTAGATTGTGCTCATAACCCAAAGGTCGGAGGTTCAAATCCTCCCCCCGCAATAAGTTAGCGGTTTTCGATTGTTTTGATTTGTGATCATACCCTCCAAAACGTTAGGAAATATCGATACCTAGCCCAACGGTTCCAAAAACTTTTCTTCAACTATCGCCGAACGTGTGCGCAGTGCGCGTTTTGTCGATTGTCATGAAACCCAGACTTGCCGGTGAATGGCTAGTGACAGCCCAGTGTAGACTGTCGCTGCTTTCCAGGAGGCACGGGATGCGGATCAACCGACGGGCGCGCGCTCCCCGCCGCGTGCTGCTCTTATTTTTGGCTGTGACGCTCCTGCCAGGTGCGGCATTAGGCTGGGTGAGTTGGCAGTTGATCGAGCAGGATCGCGAACTCGAGGACAAGAGAGTCCAAGACGATCTCGAACACGCTGCAGACCTCGTTTCCGCCGAGCTCGACCGGCGATTGCGTGAGGCCGCGGAGCAGTTGTCTGAAGGCATTGAAGCAAGCGCGGAATTGCCGGACGGGGCGCTGACAGTTGTTGTCGAGCCGCACCGGATCGAAGCGAAGCCAGCCAACCGCCTTCTCTATTACCCCGCGCCGCCATTGCCAGCCGCACCCTCAGCGGTGGCTTTTGAAGCCGGCGAAGCGCACGAATACCGCAAGGACTACGACGGCGCGATTGCGGCCTTCCGTGAGCTTTCGCAATCTCAAGACCCTTCGATTCGTGCCGGAGCGCTGGCCCGCTTGGCGCGCAACCTCCGCCTGAGCGGACAAACACAAGCGGCTCTCGACGTCTATACACAACTGGAACGACTCGGGAGCGTTCTCGTTGGCACTGTCCCCGCCGGCCTATTCGCGCGCGAAGCCCGCTGCGACACGCTCCGGCAGGCGCAGCGTTATTCGGAGTTGCAACGCGAGGTGGCGTTGCTCGCTGAGGATTTGAAAACGGGCCGCTGGCCGGTGGGTCGCCTCGACTTTAATCGGCTCCACGAGGAGGAAATCCCTCGTTGGAGTGGAGGCGCAGCGGTTGAAGCGCTCAATGAGGACACGCTCGCCCTTGCCGAAAGCGTCGAATGGGTTTGGCAGGAGTGGCGGAAGATGCGTGGTGATCAGGCCGTTTCAGCAGGCCGCCAGAGTCTTTGGCTCCGTGGCAGGCCGGTACTTGTGCTTTGGCGGGGTTCCGCCTCGAGTTTGACGGCATTCATTGCCGGCCGCGACTACATTCAATCGCAATGGAGTAGCGCGTGGACAGACCACGACGTCGATGTGGCGTTATCCGACTCCGAGGGACATCCGGTGCTGGGCGCGACGCCCGCAAAGACGCTCCCTGTCGCGTTGCGAAGCGTGGCGGAATCACGACTGCCCTGGACTCTCCGCGCGACGCCCGCAAATCCCAGTTCTGTTTCCACAGCCTTCACCGCACGTCGACGGTTGTTACTGACCGGTCTTGTGATCATGGTGGTGTTGACGGCCACTGGCGGCTACTTCACCGTTCGCGCGGCTTCCCGCGAATTCGCCGTGGCGCGCCTGCAGTCGGACTCGTCTCAGCGGTGTCTCATGAGTTTCGAACGCCGCTCACATCGCTACGGCACCTCACCGAGTTGCTCGAAGCGGGGACCATTGCCGATGAGGATCGCCCGCGACGCCAACAGTGCTACCGGGTGCTGGCGCGAGAAACTGAACGCCTGCATCGCATGGTTGAAGGGCTGCTGGATTTCGGCCGAATGGAGGCTCGCGGAGACGACTATGCCTTCGAGACGGTCGATCCGGCCAACTTCGTTCGAGAGATCGTTTCCGAGTTTCAATCTGCCGCGTCGCCCGTGACGCATCGCATCGAGCTCGCGGCGGACGGCGTCGCCCCTGGCGCGTCGGTCATCAAGGCCAATCGCGAGGCTCTCGGCCGGGCAGTGAGGAATCTGCTGGAGAACGCCGTCAAGTATTCACCGGAATCCAAGGCCGTTGAAGTGCGGCTTGGCCGTCGACGGGATCGCATTGCTATCGGCGTCCACGACGAGGGCTTCGGCATACCGGCATCGGAGCAGAAAATTATCTTCGAGAAGTTCGTTCGTGGCACGGCATCGAAAGCGATGCACGTGCAGGGAACTGGAATCGGTCTGGCAATGGCGCGCCACATTGTGCGGGCTCACGGCGGCGAGATTCGCCTGGAAAGCGAAGCGGGGCGGGGCACGACGTTTACGATCGAGTTGCCCGCGTTTCCCGCTCCTGCGGTGATGTCACGCGAGGTTGTCCGGACATGACGTCGGCAACGCAGCGCATTCTTGTCGTCGAAGACGAGCCCGGAATCGCGCTGGCCCTCGAGATCGATCTGACCGCCGAAGGCTACACAGTGGAGATCGCTGCGGACGGAAGCACGGCGGTACGCCGTGCGCGCGAGACAACGTTCGATCTCATTCTCTTGGATGTCATGCTTCCGGGTAAGGACGGCTTCGATGTCTGCCGCGACCTGCGCCGCGCCGGCCTGCGGACGCCCATCATCCTGCTGACGGCGAAAACCCAGGAGGCAGAAAAGATCCTCGGCCTCGAGCTGGGCGCCGACGATTACGTCACCAAGCCGTACAGCCCGCGCGAGCTTCGCGCGAGAATCAAGGCCGCGCTACGCCGTGCGTCAGACGCATTGCCGCAGATCTACCGTTTCGACGATCTCGAGGTCGACTTCACGCGCTACGAAGTGCGCCGCGGTGGCCGCCCGCTGGATGTCACGCCGATCGAATTCAAGCTCCTGACTGTGCTGGTTCGGCATCGGGGCCGCGTCCTCACCCGGCAACAACTGCTCGATGAGGCGTGGGGACGCGACACGTTTGTCACGGACCGCGTCGTCGATAACCAGATCCTCAACCTTCGGAAGAAGATCGAGCCCGTTCCGACGCAACCGCGCTATGTGTCCAGCGTTCGCGGTGCTGGGTATCGGTTTGACGGTTGAATGAAGACGAAATCCGGACACGGCGGAGATCCTGGCGCGATGCGCCGCGCCTAACGTATCGCCGAGGAGGAACATCATGAGCAACCCCATAAAGACATTTCACCGCAGCGCGATTCTCATCGGGATAATGATCGCGGCCTCGGCCGCTGCGCAGCAGAGGAGCGCGTCGGATCCCGAAGTGCAGCTCCGCACCGCGGAACAAAAGATTCTTCGCGACGGCGACATCGAGGGCGCTATCGAAATCTACAAACGCGTTGCCGAAACGCGCGGCGTCAGCCGCGCCACAGCCGCGAAGGCATGGCTCGCGATGGGACAGGCCTACGAGAAGGTCGGCCACGCCGACGCCCGGAAGGCTTACGAGCGGGTGATCAAGGACTACGCAGACCAGGAATTCGCTGCTCAAGCCGAAGCTCACTTGAAGAATCTGGGGCTTCCGGCTAGCCAGGCTAGCCAGGTAGTTACGCCTAGGGGTATGCAGCGCCTGTTTGCGGGAAGTTCCCACGTTTGGACGGCTGTAACCCCCGATGGCCGATACCTGCAGAAGGCATTGCTGCCTATCCTCGACCTCGCTACGGGTCAGTACGAAGCGCCATTTCCTGAGAAGGATGGTGGGCCAGACTATAGCAAAGTCTTGTCTCCCGATCAGAAATGGGTTGCGTACGGGTTTGAGACCCATTCTGAAGTGCCCTTTTTTGGAGACTGGAACACCGTATTCGACGTGCGACTGAGGCCCTTTCATGCAGAGAAGGGCGCTCAATCCAAGGTGCTGTTGCATAGCGAAGAATTTGTTTACAGCGAACCGTTCGCGTGGAGTCCTGACGGCCGGGACATTTATGCAATTCTGACCCGCACGGATCTGACTCATCAAATCGTCGCGATTTCGGCCGCCACCGGTTCGCTTCGGACTCTCAAATCGCTGGAATGGCGCTGGCCGGGCAAGCTTAGTCTTTCACCCGATGGCCGGTATATCGCTTACGACGCGCCCGTGTCGCGAAACTCCGGGAATCGGGACATTCTCGTAATTTCCACCGATGGCAGCGGTGAGACAACGATCGTCGAGGATCCGGCGCGCGATGCTCTACCGGTCTGGACCCCCGATGGTAAAGCGGTCGTCTTCACTAGCGATAGGTTCGGGAGTCTGGGATTGTGGGCGATTGAGGTGGTGCAAGGGAGACCGCGTGGCACTGCAGCGCAGCTCAAGAAGGATGTGCGGCCGCTATTCCCTCTGGGTTTTACGCGCGACGGTTCCTTCTATTACCGAACCGATGAACCTGCTCACACGGACGCGTACACCGCGGAAATCGATTTGGCATCCGGGATAGTTTCGAACCCGAAAGCCTTAGAAAGAGTTCCGGGCCGTAGTTCCAATCCTGCCTATTCGCCGGACGGCAAGAGCCTGGCGTACTTCTCTCGCAGAGGAAGCTTTCTTAGTTCGACTTCTGCTCCTATCGGATATTTGACGCTTGTCATACGCTCGATTGGAACGGGTGAGGAGCGTGAGATACCAAGAACATTGACAGACAACGTGTTATTTCCGATGGTCGGCGGAGAACTCACATGGTCTTCGGACGGACGCTCCCTGATCTTCATTGGCAGAAACCAAGACGCATGGGCGTTGCCGCCGCCAAACTCGCTTCACCGGATTGATATCGACACGCGGGAGGACCTTATCGACCGGAATCCAGACCTGCCATGGAGAATAGCAAAGGTTGCCGCGAGCCCCGACGGCAAGCGTCTTTACTATTGGAGGGGAAGCACCCTCATTGCCGACGACCTTTATAAGAGCCAAAGCGCCCTCATTGCCTATGACGTTGAGACAAGCCGCGAGGTTGAACTGCTCAAGAAAGGTCAATCTGAATTGTTTCAAAGGCTCGGGGCAGTTAATTACGGCGCCGACCTTGTCGTGTCGCCGGACGGGCAACAGATTGCGTTCTTGGCGGGAGGATCCATCAACGTGATCCCAGCGCTCGGAGGCGCCGCCCGGCAACTCAAAACACCTCGGCAGGCGACGCAAAGGATCCTTCAATGGTCTTCGGATGGAGAAAAGGTTCTAGTTGAGACAGCACCAGCTCGATTCCACCGCTTGTGGTGGGTTCGCGTGGACGGCGGCGAAGCCGAGGCCGTCGGGACAGCCACGCACGAGCATTCCATCCGGTCCATCAGCCCGGATGGGAAGCATATTGCATACACGGTGGAACGCCCTCGCGATCCGAATGAAAGGGAGATCTGGGTGGATGCCGATTTGCTTCCGAGTCGCGATGGATCTGGCGTTTTTTTGGCCGACTTGACTTCCGACGGGACTGCGCGCCGTGTCGTCAGCCTGATGCAGAGCCTCACTTTTCGATACCTCGCACCGTCATGGTCGCCCGATGGGAAGTCGATTGTCGTGAAAAGGCGGCGGCAGCAAGACGGTGAAGTCGCCTATGACTCCGTGGTGCGCTCTCTAGACACCGGCGAAGAGAGAATCCATGCGGGCGCCCTGGGTCAGCCCGTCGGGGCCGACACCGGCCAGCCCTCGCTGTGGTTTCACAATGGCGAAAGCCTACTGGATTTTGGCGGCTCGGCGTGCCAGGGCGGATGTTTCCTGCGCACACCTGTCAAGGACAGACAAGGCCCCACTCTCGCGGCACAATTCGGTTTCAGCGTCGTAAACAAGCTCGCGGTGCTCTCTCCAGACGACAGACTACTTTACGTGGTTCCCGATCATACTCGTCCCAGTCTGCTGGCAAGGGGAAACGAACTGGTGGTGTTCGATCTTTCTGCGGGTAAGGTGACGGAACGATTTGCCTTGCCGATCAAGGCTTGGATTCGGGAGATAGCCCTCAGCCCCGATGGCCGCACGCTGGCAATGTGGACCGATGAGGTTTTTACTGGTACGTCAGCCGGCTTGTCCCGCATCGATGTTGACGGCACCGGGTATCGCGAACTGTACGTCGGCCGTGGCGGCGACCGACGTGACGGGAAACTGGCATGGACCAGGGATGGGCGGAGCATCCTCTTCGGAAAGCGAAGTAATACGGATGATTGGCAGATCATGAAAATCTCCGCCGACGGCGGCAAAGAACAATTTACGGGCCTGCGCGTCAAGGGACTGCAGTCTATAAGCCTGAGTCCAGACGGTTCGCGTCTCGCATTTGACGGCAGTGCTCCTTCAGTTTCTTCTGGAAACGCTCGATAGGAACCCACACGGAGACGCAAGCAAGGGTGGTGACCGTTCCGGTCGGCGACATGCCGTTCCGGAACGGCATCCTTATTGAATTCGCCACGGCCATACCGCTGCGGCGACGCGCCTATGATGAACCCCGTGCAAAGGGCCGCGGCGAGCCTGGCCAGACGGGAACATCGCAGTTTTGAGGAACAGATCGGGAACTGGGAACAGAATGCCCAAGAACACCGTGGAAGCGGGTCGAACAAGATGAACCAAACTCACTGAAAGGCAAAGACGGTCTATTTCGCTAACGATTCATAACCCAAAGGTCAGTGGTTCAAAATTCTCCGTGGTTAACGGCGGTCCTTGAGACGCCCTTCCACGTCTCGCTGACCATGAAGGAAGGCGACTCGCAGGAACGTCTGCTGGATTTCTGTACACCAAATCCTGACAGTACCTCCATCGTGCCATGACATTGGCCGCCTATGCTGAGCCGGTAGAGAGTGCGACAAAACTCTACTTTGCCTTGAAGATTGGAAGCCCTCGATACGGTAGTGTTCAAAGCAAACGGCATGCGACGGAGGAAAAGTACGCAATGATCAAATTGCTAGCATTCATGTTGGCGGGGGTGTTTGGCGCGGAGGCATGGTTCCCGCAGCCGCCTCTGGGCCTGGACCTTTATATGCCAGTGCCGGAAACGAATCGCCTGACTAAAGGTAAAATTGCGCTCGGCCAAAAGCTATTCTTCGACAAACGGCTTTCGGCCGACAACACGATTGCGTGCGCGAGCTGCCACGACCCAAAACGCGCCTTTTCGGATGGACGTCCGGTCCCCATCGGTATCGCCGGCGCGAAGGGTACGCGTAATTCGCCGGCCCTGATCAATCGCGGCTATGGTTCGGTATTCTTCTGGGATGGACGAGCGCTCTGGAACGGCAAGTCCTGGAACCGATTCTCAATCCAAAGGAGCTCGGGCTGAATGAGGCGGAGCTCGAACGAAGAACGGGCATGAAGCGAGATGAAGCGGTTGCCGCTCTTGCGAGTTATGTGCGCACGATTCGATCTGGAGACTCCCGCTTCGATCGTTACTCTGCGGGCCAATCTCGAGCGCTGAACGTTCTGGAAAAGAAGGGTCTGGAGTTGTTCCGTGGCCGGGGCCGTTGTTCAAGCTGCCATATTGGACCCAGCCTCACGGACGAGCGTTTTCACAATACGGGCGTGGCCTGGCAGGAAGGGCGATTCGCCGACGACGGCCGCCGAACCGTTTCCGGCAGCGACCGTGATCGCGGCGCCTTCAAGACTCCAACGCTGCGCGAAATCTCCCGAACTGCACCATACATGCACGACGGCAGCATGGCCACCCTGGAGGAAGTTTTGGACTTTCAAAAAGCAGGCTTTCACGATCCCGATTCCCCAAAAGCCTCTTGAAAAACAGCAACTTGTTGATCGGGTCTACGAGTCCATCATCTCCGCTCGGTATACACCGAGTATTCCGCAAACTGAGATCATCTTAAACAAGGGCTATGGCGTTTCGAGGACGGTGCCCGTCTTCTGTGTCGAGGACTACCTTATCTATTACTTTTGTATCAAGGAACTTGAAGACGTGCTTTGTGGCCGCCGCACGCCCAATACTTATGGCGGTTGGACTCTTGGTGGAAAACTGCGAGCACAGGAAGCTACAGAGATGGAGTCAGAAGCGACTGAGTATGGCCGCTACTCATTCAATCCAGATGCTTGGAAGGAAGCCTTCGGCGAGTTTAATTCCCTGCTTTTTGCCCAGATTGAAACACGACAATATCCGCTAATCCTTCAGTTTGATCTCTCGAACTTCTACGACAGCATTCGGCGGAATCGTTCACGAACGTATTATTCGGTAGCGGGACCTTGGCCCGCTGTCAGTCCATTTTTTTGCCGCGTGTTCGAAGGTCCTGCGTGAACATCATTACCACCTTCTCATCCCAGGTAACCTCCATGAGCCTATTCCCATTGAATGGTTGTCCGTCAGTACTGATCAAGCTTCCTTCGGGAACCAAATGGGCGACATGGCGTCCATCTTCGAGGAACAAAGCAATGGTGGGGCTACTGATAAGGTAAGTTTCACTTGTCATGGCGGTCCTCCTTTCGGAAGGGAACGCTAAGGATACGAGGGAGTCGCCTTGCGCGATGTACACAATTGAACACTCTAAGAATTGTTCCGAGTGACGAGTTCGAGCCCCTCTTTTCACACGAGGAGGGGCTCGTCATCGTTTACTTCCTACCGAAGAACCTACAACACTTTGCTAAAGGCGTCCTCGTGAACAAACTTCATAACCCAAAGGTCGGAGCTGTTAAGCCGCGGCACTCTCGCCTTTTCTGGCTTGAATTCGATTGAGTGTGCAGAATCGCACAGCCCACGACAGCGCTTTGCTGAAACGATAGCAGTATGCAAACGAACTTTCAGTCTGGGAAGACGAAGGAGGATCCATGGACGAAAAGTCCCACGGGCTGAATGGCGCCGTTCATGAGATCGAATGGGCACGGCGCATCAGGGACCAGGTAAATGCCGAGTTCGATCGCGTTGCGAGAGTGCTGGAAAGGACAGCCACACAACGCTCTGGCCAAAAACGATTGGACACGTACGGAATGATTGCGATCCTTGAAGAGAAACGTGCTGAAGTCATGTCGAATCAAGATGCCGGCTACTTCATCCATGATTGGCAGGAACTACACGATCAAGTGCGTAAAATGCTGATCAAGGATGAACGATATCAGACCATCAAGGCCGGCATATAGGTTCCCGCTGCGTTCAATGATGCCCAATCCTTCCGAGTCCGAGATTATGCCCACAACCATTCTCGTCGATGTTCAGCTCCAAAAAACGGATGCCGACGAACACAATGCTTCGCTCCAGGAACTTAAACAACTCATCGAAACGCTGGGGTGGAAAACCGCCGGGGCGCTCACTCAGAAAATGTCGTCGCTCACTGCGGCTTCACTCATCGGGCCGGGAAAACTTGCAGAACTGAGCACGCTCGTGAAACTGTCTTCGGAAGTCGACAGCGTCGTTTTTGATCGCGAACTCACGACGACACAAGTTCGCAACATTAGAGAAGCAACCGGCGTGGCTGTTTACGATCGGCCGTCGATCATCCTCGAAATCTTTCATCGGCATGCGCGAACCAGGGAGGCGCAGCTTCAGGTGGAACTCGCACGTCTCAAATATCTCGCGCCTCGTGAGCGCGTTGTCGGCGCCAAAGAACGACGAGGCGGGGGGCGCGGCGCCAGAAGCGTCAGCGAATCTTTTCACGAACTAGAGCGTCGACAAGTGCGCGATCGTATCCGCGAACTTCAACGAGAACTCGATGCCGTTCACACAGAACAAGTCGAGCGTCGTCGACACCGGGAAGGTCTGTCCAAAGTTGCTATCGTTGGGTACACCAATGGCGGCAAGTCTTCTCTCATGCGAGCGCTCACGTCGAGCGAGGTTCTTGTCGCCGATCAACTTTTCGCCACCCTCGATACGACCGTCCGGGCGCTGCAACCGGAAACGCACCCTCGTATCCTCGTCTCCGACACCGTCGGTTTCATTCGAAACCTCCCGCATGATCTCGTGGCCTCATTTCGATCGACTCTGGACGAAGCGCTGGATGCTTCGCTCTTACTTCATGTAGTGGATGCATCTGATCCATCGTGGCGCTCTCACATCCAAGTCACGCGAGAAGTTCTCGAAAGCATCGACGCCGGAAAACTTCCTTTTCTTCTCATCCTGAACAAGATCGATGCCGTCGACATCGCGCGGGAGGCACTTCTGAAAAGAGACTTTCCGGATGCCATTCCCATGTCCGCACTCAATCCCAGGGACATCGAGGCGCTGCACGAGCGTCTTGTACGGTTCTTCCTGGACAACATGATGCAAGTTGATCTTATGGTTTCCTACGGCAAGGAAGGTGTGCTCGCCGAGATCCGCAAAAACGTTCACGTGCTGAAAGAGTCCTACGACGAAAATGGCGTGTGTCTCACGATCAAAGCAACTCCCGCGACACTTACCGCTCTAAAGCAGCGGCTCGCTTCGTAGGCCGGCACCGAGGCTGGACTGGGTGCTCCGCACAGCTTGAGTTTCACTCCGTTAGCGAAAAGAGTTGCTACCGCTGTGCTCTCATCGGCGCCCAGTAGACGAAGCGGCAGTAGTCCTCTATCTGTTCGAGCAGATGTTTGGGCGCCTCGATGGGTGAGCACGAGTTCCGTCCCGCCGCCGGGAATGGGCGCGAGCGAAATGGCCGCCATCGAATAGATACCCTCGGGAAAATCCTTTCGACGCCACGCCTGTACCAGCCGGCGTCCCGGCACGAGCACCGCGATTTGTTCAGAGAAATGAAGTGTTAGCGTCCGGCGTCCCTGTCTCCCGAGCCTGTTTCTTTCGCTTGCTGAAAAACTCAGGGAACATTCAGGGCGTAACTAGAAAGTAAGAGATAACCTTCCATTGGCCGCTCTCTTTGCCCCACATGGCCCACAACACCCCAGCTTCGCCTCCGGGCTTTGAAAGTCGAAAGCCTGTCGCGTAAGAGTTTCCGTACACGTTTCCGCTCGCGGGCTTTTCAAAGTAGATCTCTTTTCCAGCCTCTCGACAGTCTGCAGTGGCGGCCATGTGGTCTGGAACAGACGCGAGGACGAACGCCTTTGAATTGGAGTGCTTTACCAGTTGGACATCCGGATGCGACACCACCGGCGCGACAATCGCGTCTTCCAGCTTCTTAACATTCCCGACGAAGGATGCCGTACTCTTCATGCCCGCCTGCACGAGTTGTCCCGCCTCGGCGGGACTTCCCGGTGCCGGTGTGTCTTCGTCGCGATACAGGTTCACGCAGGCGTAGGCGCGAGAAGAAAGATACTGGAAAGCTTCCGGGGCCTTCCCTTGTACAAACCACTTATTGAGGAAATCGGTTGCAGCCTGGGTCAGGTCTTTGTCTCCTGCCACGTATGTCACTGCAGGCAGAACGGCGGCTGCGGCACTGCCAGCGGCTGCGGCGTCCGGAGCACGATACCGTTCAAACTGCGGATCCACATCGTAGGAGACCAACTTCCAGAAATTCTCCTGCCTTGCCCAGAGAGCCGCGATGGGTTTTCCCTCCTGGCCGGGCGCTTTGGTGACCCAGCTTTCTTGTACAAAGTTGGCATTATAAGAAAGCATTGCTTATCAA